>ERZ827168.590-NODE-590-length-57516-cov-4.861297_pt1 | contig 57516 bp, 55 predicted proteins | sample MGYA00519868_ERZ827168 | MGnify/ENA primary metagenome ERZ827168 (study PRJEB31778, sample SAMEA3449271) | human gut metagenome | biome: human gut; feature: human-associated habitat; material: faeces | place: United Kingdom | collected 2010/2012 ...
CCATCTTACGAAGAGGTAATCGCAGAATTCAGCAAATTCGACCTTAACAAATACAAGGAAGTTGTATTCTGTGGTTTCGGTGAACCAACTGAAAGAATAGACGTATTGTTAAAAGTTGCCAGATACGTAAAGGACACCTTTAATAAGCCTACAAGAATTAATACAAACGGGCTTGGCAATCTCGTATGCGGCAGGGACATTACCCCTGAGTTAAAAGGTCTTATTGATACTGTTTCAATAAGCCTTAATACCCCTAACAAGGAAAGATACCATGAACTTGTAAGAAGCCGTTTCGGTGATATTTCTTATGATGCAATGCTTGATTTTGCAAAAGAAGCCGTAAAATATGTGCCTAATGTTGTTATGACAACAGTTGAAACAACTATCACCCATGAAGAAGAAAAAGAATGTCAGGCAATTTGTGACCGGCTTGGTGTTAAATACAGAATACGACCATTTGAGGATTAAAAAAACAGGCAGCAATGCCTGTTTTTTTATGTAAAATCTACTGTAACTGCCAATAAATTGGTACTATATGATATGTGTACACTATATCCTCTGTTAAGATTCTTAAGGTAATTCTTAACCGCGTCAACACCATCATTCATGGTAATCTTTTCATTTTCCAGAATAATCGCATATTTACCCGATTTATTCATAAATCCCTTCAGTCTGTCTGCAAGTTCTTCTGAAGAATTCACTCTCATAACATTGGTAAATCCTGACATTCTGTACATTAAATCATTATAATCATTAGATATTCCGTTTGGAAGAGGTGTTGTTCCGATGTAATTATCTTCTTTATGTGTCTTGGATATATGATTGTAGGTACAAAGAAGATACTCATAAGAGATATTGTCTCCTCCGGGATAGTTACTTGTCCCGTTTACTACAGGGTCATCCCATGTAACGTCAATATAATACCAGTTTCCGTCTAATTTCACAGCATTCCACGCATGAGACACCTTATCTGTTTTCCCCATTACCAGTGTACATGGTATACCCATCTGTTTCATAAATATATAAAAAGTAACAGAATACCCCTGGCATACACCTGTCTTATTATTTAAAAGATTACTTACATGATTGAAACTGTCACCTCTGTCATAGTAATTATTATTATATGTTGTGTTGCATACTATCCAGTTATGAACAGTTCTTATCTTCTCTGTTTCGGTCATTCCGGGCTTAATTATGCTGTTAAGAATACTGTTAATCGTATTAATATCATCTTCCGTCACATTACTGTATGATTTTGTCAGTTCGGAGTAATTATTGGAACTGCTGTAGGCAGGATATGCTGACGTATCATGCGCTGCAGGCTTGGTTGCAGGAACATTCTCCTGTCCTTTAGTCTCAGTCTGTGTGGCAGGCGTCGTCTCCGGCTCTGTGGCATGGGTAGTCACATTCTCCCTCGCAGGAGTTGTCTGCGGGGTTGTCTGTGCCGTTGTTTCCGGTATTACCACGGTATCCGTTGTCTGCTCTTCCGGCTCGTTTTCACCCGTTGTACCGGTTTCTTTTTCGGTACTGACTTCATCATTAGCTGTTGTTGCGGTCTCAGAAATAAATGAAGGCAGTTCATTACTGCTTTCAACATTATCCGAATCTGCTGTTTTTCTTCCGCACCCTGCCGTAAACAATAATGCAAGGGCAATCAAGACAGCATATATCTTTGCTGATTTTTTCATGAATCTGCCTCCTTTATATAATATTTTAATTAGCAATCAAATGTTTCCATTAAAGATGCTCCCGGTGAAACCATAGGAAATACCTTATCATCTTTTTCAATATGGCAATCAAGTACGCATGGTATATTCATTGCAATGGCGTCCTTAAGGGCTGCTTCAAAATCTTCCTTGGTCTCAACTCTGTATGCCTTAGCTCCAAGACCCTCTGCAACTTTAACGTAATCAACCTGGTCTTCAAGAACGGTATAAGAATATCTTTGACCATAGTAAAGTGTCTGCCACTGTCTTACCATTCCGAGTACATGGTTATTAACTATTATTTCAATAATAGGAATGTTATATCTGGTAGCTGTTGCTAATTCATTCATATTCATTCTGAAGCATCCGTCTCCGGCGATATTAATAACAATCTTGTCCTTACGGCCTAACTTGGCACCGATAGATGCACCAAGTCCGTAGCCCATTGTGCCAAGGCCTCCTGATGAAAGGAAAGTTCTAGGCTCTTTGTATTTATAATATTGGGCGGCCCACATCTGATGTTGTCCGACCTCTGTTGTAATAATTGCATTACCGTCTGTAACTTCAAAAATCTTCTCCATAAGATATGGTCCTGTAAGAATATCTTTATTGTATCTTAGCGGATATTCTTTTTTCATTTCGTAGATATGGTTCATCCACTCTTTGTGATTTTCCTTATCAAGCCTTGCATTAATTGCTTCAAGAACAACTTTGATATCGCCTACTATCGACATATCAACTTTAATATTCTTATTGATTTCGGCCGGGTCAATGTCTATCTGCAAAATTCTGGCGTTGGAAGCAAATTTGCTTGTATCTCCCGTTACACGGTCAGAAAATCTTGCACCAAGAACTATTAAAAGGTCACATTCCATAACGCCGAAATTAGAAGTCTTGGTACCATGCATTCCGAGCATTCCGGTATATCTTTCACTGGTACCGTCAAATGCGCCCTTACCCATAAGTGTATCACACACAGGGGCATCAACTTTTTCCACAAATTCGGCAATCTCGGCTGAAGCACCTGAAATTATTGAACCACCGCCTACAAATACGAATGGCTTTCTTGCTTTTTTAATCATATCTATTGCTTCAGCAATTTCATTGCTGTCAATATTTTTATTAGCTTCAGGTACAACCGGTGTTTTGTACTCATAATCTGCCATTTTGGCAGTTACATCCTTAGGAATGTCAATGAGTACAGGGCCCGGACGGCCTTCTTTAGCTATTCTGAACGCATCCCTGATTACATCAGCGAGCTTATTAACATCCTTTACAATAAAGTTATGTTTGGTAATAGGAAGTGTCACTCCAACAATATCAATTTCCTGAAAACTGTCTTTTCCAAGAAGTGGTACTCCTACGTTACATGTTATGGCAACAACCGGAACTGAATCCATATACGCCGTTGCAATTCCTGTTACAAGATTAGTAGCTCCGGGACCTGATGTGGCAAAACATACTCCAACCTTGCCCGTAGCTCTTGCATATCCGTCAGCAGCGTGGCTGGCACCCTGCTCATGGCTTGTAAGAATATGTTTTATCTCATCTGAATGTTTATAAAGTTCATCATATACATTAAGTATTGCTCCTCCCGGATACCCAAATACTGTGTCTACTCCTTGTTCTTTGAGACACTCTATTAAAATCTGTGAACCTGTTAATTGCATGTCAACTCTCCATTATCTATATTATTTTATCTCTAAAACAGCACCTTTATCTGCTGATGTAACCATCTTTGCATATCTTGCAAGATATCCCTTTGTTACCCTTGGTTCTCTAGGCTGCCATTTTGCTTTTCTTTCTGCTAAAACTTCGTCACTAACATCTACATTGATTGTATTGGCAGGAATATCAATTTTAATGATATCTCCTTCTTCGATAAGGGCGATTGGTCCGCCTACCGCTGCCTCAGGTGATACATGTCCTATTGACGCACCTCTTGATGCACCTGAGAAACGTCCGTCAGTAATGAGTGCAACGCTTGAACCAAGACCCATACCTGCGATTGCTGATGTAGGATTAAGCATTTCTCTCATACCGGGACCACCCTTAGGGCCTTCATATCTTATAACAACTACGTCTCCGGCAACAATTTTGCCACCCTTAATAGCTGCAATGGCATCCTCTTCACAATCAAACACCCTTGCCGGACCTTCATGTACAAGCATTTCAGGAACAACCGCAGAACGCTTTACAACACATGAATCAGGTGCAATATTACCTCTTAATACGGCAATTCCGCCTGTTGCAGAATATGGATTGTCAATAGGTCTGATAATTTCAGTATCTTTATTAACACATCCTTCGATATTTTCACCTACAGTCTTACCGGTTGCAGTAATCAAATCTGTATAAAGAAGGTTTTTCTTATTAAGTTCATTCATAACGGCATAAATTCCGCCTGCCTCATTAAGCTCTTCCATATAATGATGTCCTGCCGGAGCAAGATGACAAAGATTAGGTGTCTTTGCACTGATTTCATTAGCAATATCAAGATTGAGCTTAACACCTGCTTCTTTTGCAATAGCAGGAAGGTGAAGCATTGTATTAGTTGAACAACCAAGTGCCATATCAACTGTAAGTGCGTTCATAAAAGCTTTCTCTGTCATAATGTCAAGGGGACGTATATTCTTTTCAAGAAGTTCCATAACTTTCATACCGGCATGTTTTGCAAGCTTAATTCTGTCCGAATATACGGCAGGAATTGTACCGTTGCCGCGTAATCCCATACCAATAGCTTCTGTAAGACAGTTCATACTATTAGCTGTGTACATACCTGAACATGAACCGCATGTAGGACATGCTTTATTCTCATATTCGTCAAGTTCTTCTGCTGTTATTTTGCCTGCGGTATAAGCACCTACTGCCTCAAACATACTTGAAAGACTTGTCTTACAGCCTTTTACATGACCTGCAAGCATTGGTCCACCACTTACAAATACTGTAGGAACATTAACTCTTGCTGCGGCCATTAATAAACCCGGTACATTCTTATCACAGTTAGGAATCATTACCATTGCATCAAAAGCATGTGCTGTTGCAAGACACTCTGTTGAATCTGCAATAAGGTCTCTTGTTACAAGGGAATATTTCATTCCTACATGTCCCATTGCAATTCCGTCACAAACGGCAATTGCAGGTACTACAACAGGTGTTCCGCCTGCCATGGCAACTCCGAGCTTAACTGCTTCTACTATTTTATCAAGGTTCATATGACCGGGAATAATTTCATTATATGAACTGACAATACCTACCAAAGGCTTGTCCATTTCTTCTTTGGTAAAACCTAATGCATTAAATAAAGATCTGTGAGGAGCCTGCTGTACTCCTTTTTTAACTGAATCGCTTTTCATAATATCCTCCTAAATTCTCTCGGCAATCAAATCGCCCATCTCGGTTGTTGAAGTAAGTTTCATGCCTTCTGACATAATATCTGTAGTTCTGTAACCCTCTGCAAGAACCTTTTTAACTGCATTTTCGATAGCATCCGCTGCTTCATCAAGGTCAAAAGAATATCTTAACATCATTGCTGCAGAGAGAATTGTTGCTATAGGGTTAGCTATATTTTTACCTGCTATATCAGGTGCTGAACCATGGGATGGTTCATAAAGTCCAAGCTTTGTCTTACCAAGGCTTGCGCTTGAAAGCATACCGATTGAGCCTGTAATCATACTTGCCTCATCGGATAAAATATCACCGAACATATTCTCAGTTAAAATAACATCAAACTGTCCCGGATTCATAACAAGCTGCATTGCACAATTATCCACAAGCATATCTGTATATGTTACTTCAGGATAATCTGCCGCAACTTCTTTAACTATCTTTCTCCATAATCTTGAGCTGTCAAGGACGTTAGCCTTGTCAACGCTGATAACATTCTTACGACGCTTCATTGCAACATCAAATGCCTTGATTGCAATACGTCTTATCTCGTCTTCGTTATATTTAAGGGTGTCAACTGCCGTTACAACACCATCTATTTCCTTGGTATATCTTTCACCGAAATAAAGACCGCCTGTAAGTTCTCTCATAATGACCATATCAAATCCGTCACCGATAATCTCACTCTTAAGAGGACAGGCATCCTTAAGTTCATCATAAAGATATGCCGGACGCATATTTACAAAAAGTTCAAGTTCCTTACGAATCTTAAGTAATCCTGCTTCAGGTCTTAACTCAGGTGCTACATCATACCATCTTGAATTACCCACGTTACCGCCTACTGCTCCAAGTAAAACAGCGTCTCCTGCTTTGGCAATTGCTACTGCCTCATCTGTAAGTGGTACTCCATACTCATCAATAGAACATCCACCCATAAGAATCTTAGTATAATTAAGCTTAAAATCATACTTTCTGCCTGCCGCATCAAGTACCTTTACCGCTTCTGCCACAATTTCAGGTCCAATTCCATCACCCGGAATAACTGTTACATTGTAATTACTCATTTCTATCTACCTCTGTATCTAATTTAGTACCTCTTTTCCGACTGCGTCATATAAACATAGAGAGTACATTAAGTATAATTTTATCTCATACATGCATAAAATACAAGGATATAATTTTAATCAAATATGTTGATGTATTTTACATTTCATGGCTCTATATCAATATCATGTCCGGAAAACGTTGCCGTTTAGCGGATAATCTCCCATAATATCCAGACTTTCTGTTTTTGGGTATAAAATGGCACCCGCCATTTCTGACAGATGCATATGTAACCACATTATTATTTTTATAAATTAACAGTTTCCAAAAAGTCCTGAATCATCTTAAATGCAACACCCACATCTATCTGGAGCCAGTTTCTGTCTCCGGAATGCTCCACATTTCTTCTAAACTGACGATTTGAAAATGTAAGTGCTACTCTCTTACACACACCATTCATGTCCTTTTCCCGCATTGATGGTTCATCAATAATATATGTCTTTATGCAGCTTGCAAGTCGTGGCATATCCACATGATCTTTCAAATAACAGAAATCAAAAATATCTTTATACCTTGTAGAAAGAGGGCCAAAACGCAACAATGACCTTAATTTCTCTGCAAAAATCTGTTCACAGGAATTAATCAAAAGACTTGCTCCCTCATCATCCATGCAAACATCAAAGCAATATGTATCTTGCTCTATATTCATATTTGCATGTACACCCAAATCTATTTTGCTCTCAATAACATTACCTCCATCATCTTTGATGATAATATATACACGTTTTCCGCTATACTCCTGTTGGGAAAGCTGCTCAATTTTGTTGCCTTTAATCTCAATTCTAATTCCTTCAAGGCAATTCAATTTTAAAATAAAATATCGAATTGATTCATCTTCCAATGAATACCTGATAAAATCCAAATCCAGGTCTTCCGTAGCACGTCTCACATTCCCAGTAATACTACGCATCACGACGCCACCTTTTATAGTTACATTTCTTCCAAGATTACTTAGTGTAATTGCCTTAAGCACAATGTCCTGACACACACGTGCATCCGCATTTCGTTCTGAATAACCAGCATCCCTATATTTCTCTGCCATCTTTTCCAAGTTCATCTTTAGAGTACCTCCATCTGTAAAATTTCGAGTACTTTATTACTCTTTGGTGCCATCAACGCATAATCCTGAATTTTCTGTATATCCAATCTTGGAAGTAATTTACGGTAATTTAGTATAATTTCCTTATAATAATCAAACGGCAATTTACTTTTATATCGCACAAGTTCAATCAGCATACGTTCTTTATTGTAAATTCGTATATCATACCCTTTATAATCAGCAGTTTCAATGCCTTCCTTGAAAAAGTCCTCTGGAATAAAATACTGCTTCACTCTTTCATCTTTGATTTTCGTAGCATCACGGGTTGTTGCCAAATCACATTCATCTGGTATCATGTCCGTTAATCCATGAAAGTAAAAAGCACTTTTCATCGTTACTACCGCATTCGGATATTTGTATACGAACATTGCAATTTCCGGAACATATTTCTTCTCCGAATATATTCCTTTTCCAACTTTGAACAGCTCGCCTTCTTCTATTTTTTTTTCAATAAAATAATCTGACCCATATTTTTCAAGACATTCCGCACGTGTTTTCATCGCTTCTGCCTCCTTATTTAGAAATTCGTCCGCATTTTTTATTGTTTTGCGGAGCTTTTTTTAAATTATACTATGTTCAGAAAAAATCGTCAATATTATATTTTGAAAAATATCCGCATTTTTTATTGTTTTGCGGATATTTATTAAAATTAAAATCTATAAAAATCCTCTTGTATCGCAAGCTGTGCGTACTAACTACACACACCTTGACAGAAACAACGGTGTTGTCATTTCACGGTCTGTCTGACGAAGTTTTTTTAGCTTTCACATCCCGTCTGCACATTAAATCCCCAGAGTTCAATGAGCTGTGGAAGCACCTGATAAATGGAAAAAGTATTTATTTAATTGATCCTACTAATAAGTATCCGATAAATGTTCACTTATCGAACACTTTGTATCCGATAGTCCGCAAAAGTGTTCGATAGTGTTCAATAAAGTGTTCGATAAGTACCACTGTGATTCTTAAATCACATATTTAGTTGCCGGTCCACTACCAATCTTCTTTATCAAACCTTTTGCAATCATTCTGTCAAGTAATTTTCTTGCACTTGTCATTAATAATCTCTATCATCTCATTATCTTTAACTATTCCATTACAAAATTATAAGATTTTTAATTTCAAGGTATTTAATCCAAAACCACCAATCAGTCCGGTTACAAACCTTCTGGAATTTGTTGATTCCTTTATTCCAAAATATTGCAAACTCCAGTCTGTAAGCATTACTCCGGCCATAATAATGCATAGCTGCCATGGCACTTTATATTTTTTAAAAAGAATAAGTGCTAAAAAATATGATATGATTACGCCTGTGCATCTGGCACATACAGGGAACTGATAACCCTTTATAAAAAAACTTCTTTCCGGCATCTGATGGCATCCGAGTATTTTACCGAATTCCATACATTTAATCCATAATTCATCTCTGCTCATGCTTTAAACCTGTGTCCGCAATTAGGACATATCCAATAACTTGTAGAATAGGTTCTTTTTCCTTTGCCACACGCTCCGCAAAGTATACCAATCCAGCCAAACAAAACTGCACCACAGCAGCCTTTCGTTGCCGAAAAATCTTTTCCTTTTGTTTCTGTTTCAGTTATTATCTGTAAATTAGTGTTTCCGCATTTTGGACACTGCATATCTGAATCCTCCTTTGTTGATTACATATTAGTTCCAGCTTTTCCAGATATCCGGCTGATAACCAAGTGTTGATTGTTTTCCGTTTCTTACTACCGGGGTTTTAATTACCTGCGGATTCTCAAGCACCTTTTCGAGCTTTCTACGCTCCGCTTCGGTCGGTGCAGAACCGAAGTCCACTGGACTTCGTGCACCTTCATCTGCGATATACTTGATGAGGGCAAGCAAGTCCTTGTCCTTACCATCCCAGTTAACCATATTTTCTAATCCACCATTTGCCTGGGCTACCGAATTAAATTCGCCTCTGCTCATACCTTTTTCTTTCATATCAATGAACTGATACTTTATGCCCCGCTCCTTGAAAAAGTGCTCCGCCTTCTTAGTATCATTGCATTTCTTTGTTCCAAATATCTGTATATTCATATCAGTATTCCTTCTCTATTTCTTCATCTATTCCATACATTTTCTTGAATACTTCAAGGTCTGCCTGTTCCTTAATGAGCATAATCTCTTCTATCTTACCTGTATGAATGTCCTTAAATCCTGCAACCTGTTCGCCATTACAGATACTCGCTTTGATTACCGGTTTCTTATTGTCCTTATCATATGTCTTTGTAACTGTCTTTTTCTTAAATAGTCCCACTCTGAGCACCTTCTTTTGACTTTGCCATCAGTATTAGTTTTTCAAAGGACTGTGCAAAGCGTACATCATCTTCTTCTGTACGCTTTTTTGGTCCCTTAATATGATTCTTATTAGAACCGCGTCTTGCCTTTTTGTTAAGATGTCTCTCCATAAGCATCATGTCGATATTTTCATTTGTGTACTATTTACCGGACTGATGAATAGCATATGCAGCCTTGCCAAGTGCCATCGCTGCAACACCGTAATCCTGCGATACTACAATGTCACCTTTATGACAAATACTTATCAGCTTATAATCTACAGCATCCGCACCGGCCCCAACCACAATTACTTCACTGTAATCCGAATATAACACATGGTTCGTATCACATAACAAGGTGGTTGGTATTTTATATTTTTCTGCCATTTTTTCTACAATGCCTACCACAGGACATGCATCTGCATCCACAAATATCTGCATTACTACTTCACCATTCCTGAATTGCTTCTGTATTCCTCATTTAACTGGCGAAGTTCTTTTTCTCCATTGATATAAGGTTCATAAAAGGAATCGACTGAACCTCCGCCTAAATTGTCGCAGCCATTGCAGAAATCGCATGTCCCTCCGCATTGACTGAGGCCTTCCTGTACAATGCGAATACGTTCTTCTTTTGTTGTATCCTTTATCAAAATACTCTTAATTTCCATTGTGTTGTGCCTCCATTTATCAAATTAAAAATGCATCTTATCTCCTATGCTTTCAGACTACTATATATTTCATCTACAAAAATTCCCAATACCTTCTTTTTAATTTCATCATTTGATAATAACAAGCTGAAAAAATCCCTATTTTGTCCTAGCCCTTCAATTAACGCATCATCGATGTTATCATAATATGCAAATTTAAAATCTTTTATATTATTATTTTTTGCAGATGTTCTGAGCTTGTCCGATTTCATCATAATATCTTTAATCTGAAGCATAGCCTTTACTGCAACATCAGAATTAAATTCTTTACCTGTAATACTATTTATCTCTAATATAATCTTAGATAATCGTTCCTCTTTTTCTGGTGGTAAAATAAAAACATCTGCAGTTGGTAATTTAACAATAGGATTTGATTTAATATGGGATGTATGCTCACCTTTCTTCTTTTGGACAAAATTAATCGCACTTATTTTTCCATCAAGATCATACCCTCCACCCGGATGTCTTATATTTATATATGCGAGAAGCAAAGATATAAACCTATATTTCTTATGTAATTCAATATCCTCGAAGCACGATACTTGCAATAAAAATTCATAAAAACGAACAAATCGTCTCATTATCATTATAAATTCTTTTTGTTCTTCATAATCCATTTTATCTATATTCTTCTTTGATTTCTGAAATAAAAATGTTAGCCTTTTCTTTTCCTTTGCTGTAATATCATCTTTGTACAAAATTTCATTTGCATCTTCTATATCCAATGGATCTATTACTGTATATCCATCTAGTTCTGCCTCCAAATCATAAATTGCAAGAGGTGTAACAGAATTAGATAAAAGTGTTGTTGTATAATATTTTGAAAATGCTGCCTGTATATCTTCATAATCATTCACAAAATCAAGTATAAATGTTTTCTTATCGTATGGCGGACAAATTCTATTAAGTCTTGATAATGTTTGTACAGCATTTACACCTCTTAATTTTTTAAGAATGTACATCGCACATAATTTAGGTTGATCAAAGCCTGTTTGATATTTATTCGCAACAAGCAATACCTTATAATCATCTTTTTCAAATTCTGTTGGTAATTTGTCTTCACTGAATCCGTTTAATCCTGCTTCTGTATATTCCTTTTCATCATCTTTTAATGTCACTTTCCCAGAAAATGCAACTAATGCATGAATATTATTATATCCTTTTTTGACTATGTACTCTTCAAAGGCTTGACGATATTTTACAGCACTTTCCCTTGAATTGGTTATTACCATAGCTTTTGCAGTTCCACCAAGCTCATCCATTACTGTTGTTCTGAAATGTTCAACAATAACCTCTATTCTTTGTGCTATATTAGTTTCGTGCAATTCAACAAATCTTGCAATCTGTCTTTTAGCACTATTTGTCTTATATTTTGGATCTTCTGTAATTTCCTTATTGATCTGGTAATAGGTCTTATAGGTTGTATAGTTTTGCAATACATCAAGAATAAATCCTTCTTCTATTGCCTGCTTCATAGAATAAATATGAAATGCTTCTTTTTGCCCTTTTCTATTTACCCTACCAAATAATTCTATCGTTGTTGGCTTTGGTGTTGCTGTAAATGCAAACATTGATACATTTTTCTGTTTTCCATGCTTCACAATTTCTTCAACAATTAAATCCTCAGTTGTACTTTCATCTATACTTACTTCACCAGATCCAAGTGTCATTGTCACAGCCGCCATATCTTTTCCTGCTGTTGATGAATGTGCTTCATCTATGATTACTGCAAATTTCTTATCTTTTAAATTTGCCACATCATCTACAATATATGGAAATTTCTGAATGGTTGTTGCTATGATTTTTGTATTTCCCTCAAGAGCAATAGCAAGATCAGATGAGTTACATTTTTCATCCATAACTTTTATTAGTCCAGATTTATGCTCCATCCCCATAATCGCAGCTTGTAACTGTCTGTCTACAACTACCCTGTCAGTAACTATAATAATATTATCAAAAATGATTTTGTTATCTGAATCATGAAGTGAAGATAATCGGTAAGCAAGCCAAGCAATAGAATTTGTCTTTCCAGAGCCAGCAGAATGTTGTATTAAATAATTCTGTGTAGAACCATTTTCATATACATCTGCAAGTACCTTATGTAAAACATCTCTTTGATGAAATCGAGGGAAAATAATATTTTCTTTGATTTTCTTTTTTCCAGTACCCTCATCTTCCTTTTCTTTCACTTCCAGAAACATAAATTTGCTTATGATTTCAAGAACGGAATCTTTTGTAAGTACATCTTCCCACATATAGAAAACACTATATTTATCTTCAAATATTGGATTCCCTGCACCTGCATTGACACCTTCACCATTACCCATATTAAAAGGCAAAAAGAATGTCGCCCCTTTTTCAAGTTTGGTTGTCATATAAACCTGTTCCAAATCCATTGCAAAATTTACTAATGCACCAGCCTTGAATAAAAAAAGTCTCGTCTTTGGATTTCTTTCTGTTCTGTACTGATAAATAGCGTCTTCATAGCTTTGTCCTGCCACATTACATTTTAATTCAAATGTCATAATAGCAAGTCCATTTAAAAATATAACAAGATCTATTCTTTCTGTATCAGATGCCCAGACTTCTTCCATAACAGAGAATACATTCTTTTCATATTTTTCAAGAAGTTCTTTGTTAAAGCCAGTCGCAGGTTTGGTATACATCAGTTCAAGTTTAATATTTGAAATTTCTATACCGTGTTTTAAAACATTAAGTAAACTACCACGAGTCTTAGTAATTTCTGTATTAATATAACTTACAAGCATTTCTTCTAAGTCCTGCTTATATATTTTTCTCAATGCTTCCATTTCATCCGGTTGTGTGTCATTCAAAAATTTGAATAGCATTTCTCTATCCATTGCATGTAAGCGGTCAAAGTCCTTATCATTTCGGATAAGGTAACCGTTATTATTTTTAAGAAAGTCCATGATGAAATGTTGATACTGCTTTTCAGTCAATATTTCATTCATACGATAAACTCTCCTGTCTGTAAGTCAATAAACTGATCAAGTTTAATTTTTCCTTCAAAATTTTCTCCATATTCACCTGCTATTGTCTGATTATCAAACTTAAAGCTATTATTATAAAACCTTCCTGTTTTAGTCTTTTTTATCAGGTTATTATTAATCATAAATTGAATAACTTTTTTATGATTTTCTATATCATCCCCATTTAGATAAAAGCAGGCAACCCCCGTTGGCTTCATTTGATTTTCCATATCAGTACATTTACACTCATAACACACTTTTTCATCAATAGCCTTTTGACAGATCTGCTTTGCATATTCTTGATCTTCAAAAAAATACATCCATTTCCCACATTTATCTTCTTCAAGAGTATTTTCCTGACCTGATAAATACAAAAACCATCCAAATAGTCTAATCATTTAATACCTCCTTCTTTCCTGTCACATATTCATAAATAAGTGACTTTTTGTACTGTTCAAGTGTTTCTAATTGTTTCTTTTTATCTACAATAATGCTGTCAATTTTATTGCATTTAACATCAAGATAATTTGCAATTTCATTTTGTTCATCTTCTGGTGGTAATATTATAGATGAATTAATTAAATTTTTCTGTGTTACACTAAAGACTTTTACCCCTGAAGCTGTTTCTCTTATTTGTTTTCTCCATAAATCCGTCAAAAATAAATATGCTAAGTATCTATTGTCTTTTTGATTTATGGCACGCAATATTATTGAATGATAGCCTGCAAAAAGTATAGAATTGTCTCTCTTATAAACACCATTCCCACATCCTTCATAATCTTCTGATGTATCTGCAAAAATAAAATCAAATTTCTTAACTTCACAATTAGGATTACGTTTTTGATATTCATAAGAAACAAATTGAAGTAAATCTTTATTTATATCTACACCACTATTAGTCTTTGCATGAATTTGCCCATAACTAATAACCGGAAGTCCTTCATCTATAAGATTTTCTTTTGTAATAGATAGTCCTTTCCCAGATGTAAATAAATATTTTATTTTATTTGTTTTCCAATTTTTAGGTATTTTCCCAATCCATTCAATTCCACTATCTTTCATTTCAACATCTGGATCTAATCCTTTTGTTACTGCTTCTGTGATAATTGATTTTTTGTATTCTTCAAGTGTTTCTATTTGCTTTTCAATATCAGCAAGAATCATATCTATATTAGGAATAATACTATCAAGGTAATCTGCTATTTTTCTTTGTATTGAACTATCTGGAACGGGAATTAATAAATTTCCAAGTTTATCTAATGGTATTCTCATACGAATAGTATTTAGTTTCCCATTGTCAGATTCTTTCATAAGAATACCATTTCCAAGTCCCAATAAACTTCTTTGAAAAACTGTAGTTTGAAAAATATAATTATAATATCTTACATCGTCTTTTCCATCTATTGGTCTTAACATATAATACACAGGACTTACACAACCAAAATATTTTGACAATCCAACAGAACCAGATAATACATTCATACTATTCATAACAATATCATTTGGATATGCTAACTTATATGCTGAATAATCCTCTTTGGGTTTATTTCCACCACCTTCTTTTTCTTCAAGAGGAATAACCCCCTGTTTTGCAGTAAGTGATAAAATATTTTTACTTCTTATTGGATTGTTATTTTCATTTCTATTTTTAAGTGCATACTTGATTTTTTTTAGTTTCCATTCTTTCGGAATGGTATTAATCCAAGCAACACCACTATCCTTCATTTCTGCCATATTAATTACCTCCGAATAATTTTTTAATTCTTGAATCAACGGAAGCCTCTAATTCATTGAATCTTTTGGCAAGTTCATCACTTGATACTGGAGCTTGATATTTATAAAAATATCTTGTGAATGGTATTTCAGCACCAGTCTTTATTACAGGATTTTTCTTGCCTAAATCTTCTTCAAAAAATGCCTTTGCATCCTGTATATGTGGTAATACTTCACTTGCCATATAATCATCAATACTTATTTTCCATGGTACTATTTCTGTATCTTTTGTTTCTGTATCATAGATTACATTGCCTTTTTTATCTTTCTGAATATCTGCTGTCTTATCCATTATAGATAAACCTTTTATGACTTTATCAGCAATCTTTTTTAAATCTTTTGTATCCGAAATAATTCTAGATAAAATATTATTTACAACCGGTGTAAATGTTTCTGGATTTTTGTACACTTTATCTGATACAGCATTATTAAGCGACTCAACAATGGCATCATATACAGGTTTATTCTTTTTGAAATTATCCAATTTATTCTTATCTTTTCCTGTTATTTCATCCGCATTTTCAAGTTCATCAACCTTTGCTTCATCATAAAGTGCAGACAAATCACCCCTTGAAAGCATTGCATTAATTCTATCTTTTGTGATTGCATAGCTTCTTTGAAGTGGTTGCATTACTGCATATTCACGATAAATAAATTCTGTATTATCATAAATCTGACAGTATTCATTTTCCTTAAAATCTGCATACAATTTTGTAATTGCAACTCTATCTTCTGATGTGATTTCACATTTTTTATTGCCAAGATTTTTTCTTAATTTATGACACAAATGTGATGCATCAATAAGCTGGATTTTTCCTTTTCTTTCTGCTCTTTTATTTTTTGAAAGTACCCAAATATATGTAGCAATACCGGTATTGTAAAACATATCCGTACTTAATTGAATAATTGCTTCTATATAGTCATTTTCAAGTAACCATCTTCTGATCTGTGATTCGCCAGATGATGTACCGCCACTAAATAAAGGTGAACCATTTTCAACGATTGCGGCTCTACCACATTTATCATCCATCTTATTTATTGCTGACTGAATAAATAATAACTGCATATCACCGGAGCTTGGGGCTCCTGCCGGAAATCTTCCGGTTATTCCCCTTAGTACTTCTGATTTTACTGCCTCTTCATCACCTTCCGGTGCATCCTTGCCCCCCCAAGCACAACCAAATGGTGGATTTTCTATAACAAACCTCATCTTTGTATCTCTAAAACAATCTGCCTTCATTGTGTCCTGTAATCTGATATTATCCGCATTTTGTCCACGAATAAGCATTTCTGCAAGACACATAGCATAAGACTCCGGATTTACTTCTTGTGAAAATAATCTTACATCTGCTGTCGGGTTAAAACGTTTAATATAATTGTTTGCAGTTGAAAGCATACCGCCGGTTCCAGCGGCTTGATCTAATATAGTTACAATTTTTCCATCATCAAATATATCGTCACAACCCTCTGCAAGCAGAATTGAAACCATTGCTTTTATAATATCTCTACCTGTGTAGTGGTCACCAGCTTCAGCATTTTCAGAGAATTTTCTAATAAGTTCCTCAAAAATATACCCCATTTTCATATTATCAATAGTATTCGGGTCTAAATCTATCTCACTAAATGCTTTTACTACCGACAGAAGTCTATTATGTTTGTCCATCTTATCAATTTGTTTGTCAAAATCAAGATTTCTTATAATGTCCTGTATATTTGCTGAGAAACTTTTGATATAAAATTTAAAATTTGCTGCAAGATGATCTGCATCGTTTACAAGTTCCGCTAATGTCAATCTGCTTGTATTATAAAATTGATATCCGGAAATTCTATACATTGCCTTTGCCGGATATGAAGGTACTTCCTCGAATTTTTTTGCTACAGCTTCTCTTGTATCATCCAATGCACATTCAAAACGTCTGATAATTACCATAGGAATTATTACATCTTTGTATTTGTCGCTTTGATATGGTCCTCTTAACTTATTTGCAATTGACCATATAAAATTAACCTCCGTTGACACATCAATTGGTGCATCATCCCAAAATTCTTCAATCTTGCTGCTATTTATCATTATGTAAATCTCCTACTGTATTTTTCACAAATATTTTTCACAAATATTATACTCAATTACAAATCAATAATTGTATTTACGATATCTTCAATTTGCTTTCAAGCCATGAAATAATAATTCCACAATATGGTGTAAGATTTTGGTCCTGCACCAGACTTTGGTATGTACGTTCTAATTCCCGTATAAACGCATCATGTGATTTTCCATTGCACTTTTTCATAATTCTGTTCTTTTCTGCCAACAGAACCCTCCTTCGGGTCTGCGGTAAAGACATTGCCTGACAGTTCAGATTTAGTGTTTCTGTAACATCCTTGTTAATTTTTTCATCGTCTGAATATATGTATCCATTCTCTTTATATTTAATCTTTCTGACAGATTTTTCATCAAATGGATTGATTGTAAGTTCTGTGTTACCCTTATGTGCGTCACAGGTCTCGTCTTCAATTTTCACGCCTTTTACCAAACTGTTTCCATAGCATACACCTAACATCCATTTAAAATCTAATGTTGCCTTTTTATCATGTTCTACTTCATTATGTGGATGTCTTGGTCTGCAATGTTCAATTCTTACAAGATCAGGGCTGTCAATTTTTTTCATACAATATGCACATAAATGCTTTTGTTCTCTCCACATCTGTTCTCTGACATCCTTAAGAACGTCTGAAGGTGTATCTGATTCATAATCTGCATTTGGATTTTGTTTACGGAATTGTAAAAGACTATTCGGTTCTTTTCCTCTTTTTATAACAATCATATGCTATTCTCCCAGCATCTTTTCTAAATCCAACGATGTTCTTGCTGCTGCAATATCCGGATCACTTGTTCCTACTATATCTTCAATTTCTGATAAAACTTTATCTGCTTCATCATATTTCTTATCATCCATCCATGCATAGAACATATCTAAACGTTTTGTTATATCAATCGGACGTTCTGATACCTTCATAACCTCTCTTAGTATAGAATTAGCATCTCTTCCATATGTCTGTGCCACCGGCATATAGACTTCTCCATTATCAAGGATTCTGATATTTTCTTTTGCAACAGAATTAATTACTGCCGGAGCATGGGAACTGACAATAAATTGCACATTTGGAAAAACGGTGTTTAAATCACTTATAATCGTCTGCTGCCATTGTGGATGCAAATGTAAATCAATTTCATCTATCAAAATTACACCCGGTGTTTCTTCCAATACCTTATCTCCTAACATAGGATTTAAAACTGCCATGCGATATGCAATGTCCCCAATCATACTAAGTGTATTTTTATAACCATCGCTCATTTCATCCATCGCAAATTTCCTTGAACTACCATCTGCTTTTTCATACTCCAATACTAATCTATGAGTATCAAGGTCAAATATTATTCCTGCATTTTTTGAACCACTAATTCTTTCAAAGCATTTGCAAATAGCTTTCTCTACAGTCTTTAACAATAATGGTTTCTCTGCCACACCTGTCTTCTGCTGTTCCTGAAGGCTTTTTAATGTCTGAATCTGGAACCAATTAAGCATAAGTTTCTCGTTTGATTCAGCTGCCATACAATCTACATAACCAACCTGACGTTTAAATTCAGTTAATGATTTTTTATTCTTCTTTTCTTTTTTCTGTGCATACAATCGTCCTGTCCCATAATAAGATATCAAAGGGAGAACTAACGATCTATCTCCTGTCATAATTCTACCCTGCACATCTTTCGAGAGGTTAGTTAATTCTCTTGCATCCTTTATTGTTGTATTACTATTTTCTGAATTTAAAGAACGTATCCATTTAATATTACGCTTATCTAAGCAATCACCTGTACTTTCAATACTTACCGGGAACTGATGTTGTGAGTCAATTGTCCCATCAAAATCATAAAACTCATATCTTGCATCATCTTTTAGAATTCCCCTGCTTACTCCACCGTCAATCCCCAATAAAAATGTACTGACTGCTACAGCAACGGCATCAAGTATTGCCGTCTTTCCGGCTCCATTCTTTCCGACAATCAATGTTATATTTTCGTCAAAGTCAATGTCTGCTCTTTTAAAACATCTGTAGTTTTCTATTTTAATATTTTTTAACTTCATTTGATTGTCACCTCATTTTTCTTTTCATAGTGGATAATATCCCCGAAATCACAGTCCAATTCATCACATATTTTTTCCAAAATCCGTTATATGATATCGGCATATGCTACCTCTTTAAAATTTAGTCATATTGAGTTTATTTTAGCATAAATTCAATATTCTATCAATATAGTCATAAATCATTACTTCGTAGAGTCGAACTTTTTTTATACTTACTGATACTTAAATTTCCTACTTTAACCCAGCGGTCAGAATCGATTTTATAGTTTTGGATATGATTTCTATCACATATCCATTTGTCAACTGAATCCTCCATATTACTTTTATTTCCATTGCGCCTAATAAAACTATTTATGTATGCTACAATTATACTCTTTGAAGCTATATTATTATCTACCATACACTCTAAGATAATCCATCTTTGCGAATCTGAAAGGTTGTCTTCCTTTCCAACATTATATCCCATCTGATGTAAAATGCTTTCTTCTGCTAATTCATCATCATATGATTTACTTATATAGCTTCCTGATTGAAATTCTTCATTTGTAATAATTCTGTGCAAAATAATTCCTCTATGTTTTAAATCTTCATATGTACTTTGTTGAATAAAATATTTATTACATGTCTTACAATAAGTAGCATGTACTTTAGGATGAATAATATTGCCTTTTCTGTCAACAATGGTAATCTCTGCCGCTATATCTTCTACGTTATGATGTTTAAAACACTTGAACATATTGGTTCTTACAATAAAGTCAGCACATCCGATATGAACTACATTGCTATACTGCTGCATAAGAGTATTTTCTTCTTTTTCAAACCACGTTATTGAGGGTTTAGCATTACTTTCAACCAAATAAGCTATTTCTAATGATTCATTATGTCCGGTTTCATAACATATATCGTTATGAACGCATGTAAGATGATATTTTTCTTTCTTTTTACATGTTTCTTTTTCCATAATCCACGTTTTGGTTAACTCAATATCATATCCCGCAATTGAAGTCTTATATCTTGTTTTCTCTTGATTTTTAAAATCAATTATCCATTTTGCCTTTCCGGTTTGGGTCTCATGCAAAATTTTTTCAAGCAAAGATTTGCCCAAATGCCTGTTTTTTTCTGATATTTTAACTTTATTTTCTTTTTTCTTATGGGGTTTATTCATTTTATTTGAATTGTAGTTTTCCCATATTTCCAGCAAAAATTTTTCCCTTTTAGTGTTATCTTTTATGTGGAGGGAGTCTCTTAAAACCCCTTTCAATCCCGGAGCAAACTCAAAATTATTTAATAACCATAAAGCATATGAATTATCATGAGTAAAAATATCAATCAATGTATACTTATCTTTATACTTTCCAAATGATACCTTTTTTATTAAATAATCCATTGAAAAATATCTTGTTTCCAACTTATTGCCATCTCCTTTATAAATAACCTTTCAAATACAATTCCGTAAACATTGTTTACGGAATTGCAGCTGTTTTGGATTACTGTAATACTGTCTACCTTTTCCCCGCCTTCTCATGATATTCTGCAATATCCTCTGCCCAGGCATCATCAAGTTCAACACTGCAGTTTCTGCTTTTTGTAATGCCTCTCACTGCTCTGCCAACGGCCTCGTAGTTGAGTGCTATTCCATCATGGTCATTCTCGTATGTGACAGCCCTGTTTCTTGCAATTCCTATTTTCTCTGCTTCTTTACCGGCATCGATATTAGCTCCAAGGAATAAGAATTCCCAGCCACATTCTTTCTTTGCTTCAATCATTCGCTTAATGTTATTGTAATTAAACTCTGTACTGGAATTTTCTAATCCATCTGTAGTGATTACAAACAATACTTTTCCGGCACGATGTTCCTCCGGCAAATGTTTCTGCACATTGTCAATTTTGTTAATTGCATGTCCTACCGCATCAAGAAGTGCCGTACATCCCCGGACATAATATTCTTTATCCGTCAACGGCTGAACTGCATCAATTGGGAAACGATCATGAATGATTTCCACTTCATCATCAAAGAGGATTGTAGTCACATTGACTTTTTCTTTTTCTTTTTTCTGCCTCTCTATCATCCCGTTAAATCCACCGATTGTGTCGCTCTCCAGTCCACCCATTGAGCCACTTCTGTCCAAAATAAATACAAGTTCTGTTAATTCTTTATTCATATAATTGACCTCCTTCAGTTCTTGTAATCACATTATATCTACGGAACTAACAGAGCTGGTCGCATGATAGGCGACAATTTATTGCTTACTCAAAAATTGGCTGTCCGTAAGCATCTAATATCTCATTTATTTCAAACATATCGTATATCTTATTTTGTAAGAAATATGCTACGATAATATCCGTCTTTGAACTTCTTGAAAGGGCAAATCCGGCAGAATTCAGAAGATCCTTCGCTTCATCAATGGATAGTTCTAATGCTATTGCAAATGCCAATACTGTTTTCTTATTCGGACTATAATTCACGTCTTTTCTTATCTTAGAGAAATGGCGTCGATCCACATAAGCTTTATTATATGCTTCAGAATCTGTCATTTCTCTCTCATCAATTAAACGCAATAGTCTTTGGGAAAATGTCTCATCCATCTGTCCCATAAGGCTTTCTATATTACGATTGACAGGCAGTGTCAAAGATATGGTATCCGTTGCCTTCGTTTTCTGTATACTTTCAACGGCATACGATTCTACTGCATCTTCTTCATGTCTATCAATGTAATACTTATCTATGTATTTTCTGACTGATTCATATAACTTCTGATTTCGCATTCTTTCTCCTACCAATCTTCGTCAAGATCATCCATTGCATCATCTACGCCGTCAGCATAATCGCTGTCTTTATAATACCGGTCATAATCATAATCGTCATCCATGTATATATCATCATAACCATCATCGTATGAATTGTATGGATTGTTTTTCTTTGAACTGCTTGTTCCGGTATTATTTTTCTTTGTGTTGCTTGTTCCGGTTGTATTTTTATTTGTACTGCTTGTTCCGGTTGTATTTTTCTTCGTACTGCTGTTATAGGACGATCCACTTCCGGTTGTTGACTTAGTACTGTAACTGCTTGAATACCGGCTATGGCTGTAACTTGCTGTATCACTTTCTTTCTTATTACCAATCGAACCGATAATATATAACACAGCAATAAATATAAGAATTGAAACCAATACTTCTGCAAAAGAACTTTTTTCTTTCATACTTAACACCTGCTTTCATTGAAATATCAATAACTCCGTTTTCTTTGTGGCCTAGTCAAAGTCATAATCATCCGGATCCAGTCCTGCATCCTCCAGTGCTTCCCTTCTTTCGTCCGCGTCCATACATTCAAGTTCTGTCTCATTTAATCCTGCCAGTAATAAATCATCTTCCAGTTCAGTCTCATCACTTGTGCATGCGTCTTCATGTCCGAAAACTAAATCATCCATAACTGAATACTCGTATGCATTAAGCTTTCCGTCTCCATCAAAATCAAAATCTGAATCATATAATCTTCCATCTGTTCCTAACATAATATTGTCCTCCTATTTGACATTTTTTTAATTTTCCCATATTAAAACAGGAATCAGTAAGAGTATTTCTCTTATCTGATTCCTATTATAGCTTAGCCGGCTGTCCCATAAACACACCTCGCATATCGAATCTATGTTCTTATTTTCTGTATTGTTCAACTAATCTGTCAATTTCTTCCTTCATCATCGAAACAACATGATCCGGGCCTGTAAGTGTAACGCCTTCGCCAAGGCTCATAAGCCATGCAAAAAACTGTCTGCTGACTGCCACTTCTACATTTATGGCAAATTTTTTATCATCCAGTTTAATCATGGATACATCTTTGCCAAAGCGGTCAATTATCATCCCTGCACAGGAATTATCACATTCTATCCTGACTCTCTCCGGTTTTCCGTCATACATTCCAAACATTCTTCTAAGGTATGCTGCCATATCAAGTGACTTAAATACCTGTCTGCCTTCCCTGCCTTTGCCGTTTGGGTTAATATGAAGCATTTTGTCTACACGGAAATGCTTGATTTTATCTGATGTTCCGTCATAAGCTATTAAGTAATAATTATCGTCATTACATGATAATGACCATGGACTTACCTCGTATAATGCGCCATCATGACGAAGTTCCATCTCCTTGTTAACATTCCACTGGAAATATTGGAATGTTATTCTTGAATTTTCCGCAATTGCTGTATGAATTCTGTCGACATTATAATAAATACTTTCATTCATTGTTTTTACACGCCCTGCTACAAATACCTGTCTGTCTAACTGGGATGCCTCGTATTTACTGGCAAAGCCCTCTATCTTTTTTATAAGCTCGTTAGATTTCTTGGCTGTAATGAATTTTGCGGATTGAATGGAATCTACAAGCAGTTTTAATTCTGCCAGTTCAAATTGTCTGTTGCCTACATGATAAGAAAATGTTCTGTCCTGCTGTTCTCCTATTATATCAAGTCCGTATACCCTGAGATTTTCTATATCATTGTACAGGCTTTTGCGCTCCGCACTTATATTGTATGCATCCAGAGAATCAATAATCTCCGACATGGTAATGCTGTGCGTCTCATCGGTTTTCTCCAACAGGATTTTCATAAGATATATAAGTTTTAATTTCTGGTTTGATGACTTAGCCATATTACGCCTCCCTGATAAACTCATAAATTAATAAAAGTTTCTTATATGATACCATAAATGTTCACATAAGAGAAGAAAAGCATAAAAAAAACACGCCGGTCCACATTTATGTAACCAACGTGCTCTGTTCATAGCTTAAGCTTCAGCTTTTTCAATCTGAACGATTGCTGATTTCTGCATTGGAATTCTGCAATTCTTATTGCTTCCGAATTCAACGATAACTGTATCGTCTGTTATATCAATAACAACTCCGTAGAAACCGCTTGTAGTAAGAACGCTGTCGCCCTTTTCCATTGAATTAATCATTTCCTGCTGTTTCTTCTGCTGTTTCTTCTGTGGTCTGATTGCTGCAAAATACATAATAGCCGCAAAAATTGCAATATAACCTACTAAAAGTAAAATGCTGCCCGCTCCGTTTGAACTTAATAAAATCATGATGTCTGTCCTCCTTGTAGACTTTCTAAAGTCTCTTTCTTGAATTCACTATATCTGCCTTCATCTATAGCTTCTCTGATTTGCTCCATAAGATGATTATAAAAATACAGATTATGAAGCACGCAAAGTCTCATTCCTAACATTTCCTTTGCTTTAAGAAGGTGTCTTATATATGCTCTGCTGTAACTTCTGCATGCAGGACATCCGCAGCCTTCTTCTATTGGTCTGGCGTCTTTCTCATATTGTGCGTTAAAAAGATTGAGCTTTCCAAACCTTGTATATACATGACCATGTCTTCCGTTTCTTGAAGGATATACACAGTCAAAGAAATCGACACCTCTGTCCACTGCTTCAAGTATATTCGCAGGAGTACCAACGCCCATAAGATATACCGGCTTGTCTGCCGGAAGATTAGGAACTACGGAATCAATAATTCTGTACATTTCTTCATGGGTCTCTCCAACAGCCAGTCCGCCTATTGCATAGCCGTCAAGATTAAGTCCGGCTATTGCCTTGGCATGATTGATTCTGATGTCGTCATAAGTTCCGCCCTGGTTGATACCAAATAAAAGCTGTTCCTTATTGACTGTATCAGGCAATGAATTAAGTCGCGCCATTTCATTCTTACATCTTACAAGCCACCTTGTAGTTCTGTCAACTGATTTTTGAACATAATCCCTTGGAGAAGGATTTTCTATACATTCATCAAATGCCATTGCAATTGTGGAACCGAGGTTTGACTGTATCTGCATACTTTCCTCAGGCCCCATAAAAATCTTATGTCCGTCAATATGTGAATTAAAGGAAACGCCCTCTTCCTTAATCTTACGGAGCTTGGCAAGTGAAAAAACCTGAAATCCGCCCGAATCTGTTAAAACGGGTCTGTCCCAGTTCATAAATTCACGGATACCGCCCATTTCCTTAATGAGCTTGTCTCCTGTACGGACGTGCAGATGATAGGTATTTGAAAGTTCAACCTGACAGCCTATCTCACGCAGATCGTCCGTCGAAACAGCACCTTTGATGGCGGCAACGGTACCGACATTCATAAATACAGGAGTCTGTATCGTGCCATGGACTGTTTTCATCTCGGCTCTCTTGGCTTTTCCGTCTGTTTTTAATACTTTATATTCCATTATTTGTCATACACTTTCTTTAAATAATCCATTCTGGATGTCATATTAGCCATAAGCAGGTCCAGTATGGTACATGCTGTCATTGTTTCAACCACAACAACTGCTCTCGGTACGATAACGGGGTCATGTCTGCCCTTTATACATACCTGCATCTCATCACCGTTACGGCTTACGGTACTTTGTAATGATGATATGGAAGGCGTAGGCTTGATGGCAGTCCTGAAAATTATATCACTGCCGTCACTTATTCCGCCAAGCACTCCTCCCGAATGATTGGTTCTCTTTGCTATATGACCGTTATCGTTATAAAATTCATCATTATTTTCGCTGCCCGTTGTCTCGGCAACCATAAAACCGTCACCTATTTCAATGCCTTTAGTCGCTCCGATTGACATTACAGCCTTTGAAAGCTGTGCGTCAAGCTTATCAAATACAGGCTCACCGATACCAGCCGGCATACCTTTTACGACACATTCTATAATTCCTCCAAGAGAATCAAGATTCTCAATGGTTTCTTTTGCCTTATTCTCGATGGAAACCGCAGCTTCTTTATCAGGAACCGAAAAAGGATTTCTGTCCCGTTCTTCAATATCAAATCTTGAATAATCAATTCCAATTCCGCCGATGCACTGGGTATAGGCAGTAATTTCTATACCGAGTTCTTTAAGTATCTTTGCGGCAACTGCACCCGCAGCCACCCTTGCAATCGTCTCCCGACCGGATGAACGTCCGCCGCCTCTGTAATCCCTGAAGCCATACTTGCTGTCAAAAGTATAGTCAGCATGCCCCGGTCTGTAAAACATCTCTATATCGGAATAATCTGTTGATCTCTGATCCTCATTAAGAACCATGATTGAGATAGGTGTTCCCGTCGTCCTGCCTTCAAAAACGCCGGACATTATCTTAGCCGTATCACTTTCCTTACGCTTAGTAACGTACTGCGATACTCCCGGTTTTCTGCGGTCAAGGTATTTCTGGATATCTTCCTCTGAAAGGCTTAATCCTGCAGGACATCCGTCAATTACCACACCTAATCCCTTACCATGAGATTCTCCCCATGTAGTTATTCTAAACTGATTTCCAAAAGATGACCCAGCCATCTATGTATACCTCCGGATTCTAGTCGATTTTAGTACCACATTCTGAACAGAATACTGCATCATTTTCAAGTTCACATCCACAGTTAGGACATGTCTTAACCTGTGATACGGGTTCTGCTGCCGCAGCTGTCTCTGTCTGTGGAATGGCAGCTCCGCAGCTTCCGCAGAATTTCTGACCCGGATTAATAAGTCCTCCGCAATTGCTGCATCTCATTCCGTCTGTTGAATATGTATGTGGAAGTCTTGTTCCGCATCCGGAACAGAAAGACGATTTAACCCCGTTTTCAAGTCCGCAGTTAGTACACACCACAATACCGTTTATAAATTTGATTCTAAGATCAATCTGCTTCATTTCCTCATTTATTTTGTTAATCTGGTTAACACTGTCAGCAAATTCACCCTCCGGAGAATCTTTATATTTTTCAAAATAAAGGCGCCCTATTGTGTTATATATTCCGCTTTTTCCTGCTTCAAGCTCTTTATATTTTTTCTGACATGCTTCTATTTCATTATTGCTCATCGTACTACACTCCTTAGGTAAAAATATTTGTTATAAGTATACTCAAATTTTAATAAGCGGTCAACTCATAATTCCGCCAATTGCCCCTCCGAGTATACATATTACTAAGGAAATTATATTTTTACCCAGTTCATTTTCAAACCCTTTATTTATTATTGCGGAAATCAGGACTAACATAGCAAAATATGCCACTCCTATTATAATCCCGTTAAGAAGCCTCCTGTTTTTCCTCATTTTACCGAAAATAAAACCTGACACAATATTAGAAACACCGTAAATAAGAATAACAAAGAGCCTTACCTGATTGTCTTTAAGTCCTATTTTCTGCATAAGAAGTGCTGCTAAAAGAAGCAGAACCCCTGTAACTATGTATGCAATAATTAATGACTTAAAAATTGAAAACACCGCTTTTTTCATTATTTTCCCCCGTATAATACACTTTATATAAGACATTTATATGCTTTTTTTATAAAAATATGAACAAAGGACGGGATACGCTTTCTACGATTCCCGTCCTTAACACCATATGCCTCAATATTACGGCAGTATTTTTATCTTTTATCAACTATTTCATTTTGGTTTTTATATATGCTCTTCGCCGGAACGTATCCTCTTACACTTGAAAGCGGATATATATTGGTTCCCGCGCCGATAACGCTTCCCGGATTAAGAATAGAGCCACATCCTACCTCAACATTATTGCCGAGAATTGCGCCCATTTTCTTAAGACCTGTTTTGATAATGGCATCGCCATCTTTTATCTCAACCAGAGTCTTATCGGATTTGACATTGGAAGTTATGGAACCTGCTCCCATATGTGACCTGTAGCCAAGGATTGAATCACCCACATAGTTATAATGAGGTACCTGTACTTTGTTAAAAAGAACAACGTTCTTAAGTTCTGTTGAGTTGCCTACAACTGCTCCTTCACCTACAATGGCATTGCCTCTTATGAATGCACAATGTCTTATCTCTGCATTTTTGCCTATGATACAAGGTCCGGTAATGCTTGCCGTTAGTGCAACTTTGGCACTCTTTGCAATCCAGATATTATCATTCACAAGCTCATATTCATCAAAAGAAAGCGTTCCGCCAAGTTCCAGTATATATTCTCCTATTTCAGGAAGCACCTCCCAAGGATATGTATGTCTCATAAAAAGCGGCGCCGCTATTGTTTCAGTTAAATCAAATAACTGTGCTATTTTTAATTCTTCCATTTGTCTTTCCTTCTGTTATAAATTATTCAACCGTTACCGATTTTGCAAGATTTCTTGGCTTATCTACATCATTACCCTTAAGAACTGCAGTATAATATGCAATAAGCTGTAAAGGTACTGCCGCAAGAACAGGCATTACAAGCTCCGATACTTCAGGAATTCTTATGATAATATCTGCCGTCTTTTCATCAACTTTGGCATTTTCACCACACATAAGAACGACCTTGGCTCCCCTTGCCTTGCATTCCTGTATATTGCTTACAGTTTTTTCATACAGACTTGACTGTGTTGCAATTGCCACAACAGGTGTCTGGTCTGAAATAAGGGCAATCGGTCCGTGTTTTAACTCGCCTGCCGCATAAGCCTCCGAATGAATGTAAGAAATTTCTTTTAGCTTTAAAGCACCCTCCATGCTAAGTGCATAGTCAAGTCCTCGTCCGATGTATAAAAGACTGTCTGCATTCATTATTTTTGAGGCTGCATACTGACATTCATCCTTGTCTGCAAGGAATTTTTCCATAACATCAGGTATTGCAACAAGCTCTTTTATATAATTCATATAGGTTTCTTTATCAATAATTTTCTTGGCATAAGCTAATTTATATGCAAAAAGATACATCATTGATACCTGTACCGTGAATGCTTTGGTGGATGCAACGGAAATTTCAGGTCCGGCATGGGTATACATTACAAGGTCTGCTTCCCTTGCGATTGAAGAACCTTTTACATTAACAAGTGCAAGTGTTGTTGCGCCTTTTGCCTTGGCAATGTTCATTGCTTCCCTTGTATCTGCTGTTTCTCCTGACTGTGATATCAGTATGACAAGATCTTTTTTACCGATTATAGGATCCCTGTATCTGAATTCCGATGCCATATCAACGGTTACTCTTGTTCTTGCCACTTTTTCAATTATATATTTTCCCACCATTCCGGCATACATTGCGGTACCGCAGGCAACAACAAAGATATTGTCATATCCCGCAAGTACCTCATCAGTAAGACCACATTCGGAAAAATCTACCATTCCTTCGTTAATACGCGGTGTGATTGTAGTCTTAATGGCTGTTGGCTGCTCATGTATTTCTTTAAGCATAAAATGCTCATATCCGCCTTTCTGTGCAGCATCTGCATCCCAGTCAGCCACCTGTATTTCCTTCTTTACAGGTTCTTTATGCACATCACATATCTTAACATCGTCCTTGGTAATAGTTGCTATTTCATTCTGTTCAAGAAGATAATATTTCTTCGTGAATTCAAGTATGGCAGTCATATCCGATGCTATAAAATTCTCTTCGTCAGAAAGCCCGATTATAAGCGGACTGTCTTTGCGTACTGCAAATATCCTGTCAGGGAAATCCCTGAACATAATTCCCAGTGCGTATGAGCCTTCAATCTCTGCAAGTACTTTGATAATTGTATCTACAGGATTGCCGTCATAGTAATAATCAAGAAGCTTCGCTACTGCCTCGGTATCGGTTTCACTTTCAAAACCATATCCCTGTTCAATAAGAAATTCTTTTATCTTCATATAATTCTCAATTATTCCGTTATGTACAATTGATACCCTTTTGTTACCATGTGGATGGGAATTAATATCGGATGGTTCTCCATGGGTTGCCCATCTTGTATGTCCTATCCCGCAGGTACCTAAAGGCTTACCTTCTTCTTTAATTTTATTGATAAGGTTCTCAAGTTTACCCTGACACTTTTCTACTTTAATTTTATTATTCTCAAATACGGCAATTCCCGCAGAATCATAGCCTCTGTATTCAAGCTTTGATAATGCACCGATTAATATATCCGTACATTGTTTTTTTCCAACGTAACCAACTATTCCACACATTGTATAGGCCTCCTATTTTTTATAATATTCTGTAGTCCGGTTAAAATACTGTCTTAAAGAATATTCATTATTAAGCGTTTTAACCATCATTGTATTCTTAGAAATAAAAGCTTCCAGTTTTAACAGATATTCATCTGTACTTATATTACCTTCTGCCACTCCTGTCAACCCTTTTTCCCAGCTTGCGGTAAGTCTTGGATCTAAGAGTCTCTTAATTGAATTATCTACCACATCGTATACTATTTCTCCCAGTTGTGACGGAGTAATTATCTGCGTCTTATTATTAAGGTTAATGTATTTTTTGTCCACAAGTTTTTTGAGAATCTCAGCTCTTGTTGCACTGGTTCCGATACCGCTTCCTTTAATCTGGGCACGGAGTTCTTCATCTTCTATTAACTGTCCTGCATTTTCCATTGCCAGAATCATCGAACCGGAATTATATCTCTTTGGCGGTGATGTCTCTCCTTCTTTTACATTAAAGCCGCTGACATCAAGAATACTGCCTTTTTTCAGGCCTTTGAGTTTATCAAGGAAGGCTTCGTCATACTTTTCTTCCTCTGTTTCTTCGCCATCTGCCTTGGATTTTCTGAAGCTGTTTACAACTTTCAGATAACCTTCTTTTTCAAGAACTTTAAATGAGGCAAAAAAACTTTCCGTATCGCGTCTTAATGATATCGATATCTTTTTATATACAGCCGCAGGATAAAATATGCTTAAAAATCTTCTGACTATGGCATAATATACGGCTTTTGACGTGGCTGAAAGATTTTTGAGATTGTTAAAGCCCTGTCCTGTGGGAACTATGGCATAATGGTCTGTTATCTGCTTATCGTTGACATACCTTGTCTTTGCGATTCCCTCGTATGACTTTGCTGCAAGGATTTCTTCCACAAATTCTTTGTACTCAGGTATATTCCTAAGACCTGTTATATTTTTGTCAATCACCTTCGCAACCGCCGTTGAAAGCACTCTGGCATCGGTTCTGGGATATGTTACAAGTTTTTTTTCGTATAACTCCTGTGTGTGCTTAAGTGTCTCATCCGGGCTCAGTTTAAAAAACTTTGAGCAGTCATTCTGTAATTCCGCAAGGTTATATAGAAGCGGTGGCTGTTTATTTTCGGTTTTACGTTCAATGGATATCACTTCCATTGTAACCGGCTTGTTTTCCGATAATATATTTATAAGTTCTTCTGCGTCTTTTCTTTCTTTAAAGCCGTTTTCTTTATAGAGTTTCGGTGATTCAAAATATTTTGAACCCTCCACCGCTTTCCACTCAGCATCGAAATTTTTGTCTTCTGACAGCGGAAGTGTGGCAACCACCCTGTAAAACGGTGTTTTCACAAAATTCCTTATCTCTCTTTCCCTTCTTACCACCATTCCAAGCACACAGGTCATCACACGGCCTACCGCAATAACTGTTCTGTTATTCTGCCTGAAAAATGAAGATATTGACTGACCGTATTTAAGTGTCAGTACTCTTGAAAAATTAATTCCCATCAGGTAATCTTCCTTGGCTCTAAGATAAGCAGCTTCTGACAGGTTATCGTATTCCGACAAATCCTTTGCATCTCTTACGCCTCTTTTTATCTCTTCCTCTGTCTGGGAATCAATCCACACACGAAGTCTTTTTTTGCCGTGAACTCCTGCCATCTGTTCAACTAGGCGGTATATGTATTCTCCTTCACGTCCCGAGTCGGTGCAGACATATATCTTATCCACGTCTTCCCTGTTTAAAAGACCTGCCACTATATTAAACTGTTTTGCAACTGCAGGGATAATTTCGTATTTCCATTCCGTTGGTATAAAAGGAATGGTATCCATGCTCCACCTTTTTAGGGAGGCGTCATATTCGGCAGGATAACTCATTGTTACAAGATGTCCCACGCACCATGTAAATACCGCATCATCCGATTCAGAATAACCGTCCCTGCGCTGTGGATTCTCTCCGAGGGCTTTCATAAATTCCTGGGCCACACTCGGTTTTTCTGCAATATATAAACTTTTCATATTGTCACCTATAATTCTTCGATTCCGATTGTCGCTATATTATCAGCTTTCAAATCATCGGAAAATCCGTTAATTGAAAACAGGTAATAGAACCTGCCGTTAATTCCTGCAAGCTGCACGTTCTCACGAAGCCTGTCAAAATCTTCCATACATACTTTTCTGTCATCCACATATACCTGACCTATAATGCCATTACTGTCTTTGTCCTCAAATATAAGGTGGATGTCACCGTTTTTGCCATACCAGCTTCCCTTTCTGACAGCTTCAAAAGGCAATTTATGCATATCACCCAGAATTTCAAGCATTTCTCCCGCTATTCTGATAAATGCATTTTTTACGAATTCTTCAAGCCGGTCTTCAATGTGACTGTCATAAAATTCATAAGGCTCTGTTACATCTATTCTGCTCCAGTCCTGATAAATATATCTGTACCAGAATTCAATAAAGCTGTCCTGTATTCTGTACAGCCCTTTTCTTGTATTTTCATTGCCAAATACATCATAGGAAAATATTTTTTCAACAATTTCCCTTGCAATCAGGTTCTTAAGGTACACACTTATTTTATCCCTGCCATATCCTGTATACTCATGTATGTCATTTAATTTATTTTTGCCCATGGCAAGGCATGACAAAATGGTATTATATACCGATATTTCCCTGAATTCATCTTTTACATAATTCAGGGCTTCTTTATACCATGCGCCTTTGTCCGTCAGGAACAGCCTGCATATATTTTCTTTAATGCTGATATTTTCATTCCATCTGTCAACATAACCCGGATTTCCGCCTGTTATGGCATATATGTATAAAAGTTCCCGCGGTTCAGTATTATGAAATCTGTTGATAAAATCAGAATAGCTGAATTCCTTTAATTTCATAAAGGCATTAATGTTAAAAGCATAGTTTCCCATTGCTTTTACCATTGAATTTTCAACCCACGCTACAGAGGAACAGCTAAGGATAACCATGACTTTAGATTCATCCCTGACAAGTCTTGATACATCTGACATAAAATCACTGTCCGTCTTTATAATATTATGAAATTCTTCCACAACAAAAAGCATTATGCCTCTATCACGGAGTGCCTTCATAATCTCATAATATGAGTCTGATTCTACTCCTGCTGCCCTGCCAAACATTCCGTTCTGTTCAAAATCATCCGCAGGAACAGCCTTATAGTAAAAAGACTTTTTGTCTTTGATAAATTCTTTTATAAGAGTTGTCTTACCCGTTCCATGTCTTCCGTAAAGTATCGTCAGATTGCTTTTAGATGACGCATAATTCTGGTTAAGACTTTTTAACTGGTCTTCTCTGCCAATCATAGACACTGCTCCTTATCTGGTTTCATCAAGGGTTATCATATATGCCGGTATAAATTTTTCCATAAAAAAATCCACTTCATCCATACCCATGTCATTAATTATGTCTTTTATGGATTCTCCTGCTTTTTCAAAATCTCTGTTACCCATTCTGCCTTCTTCGATGCATTTGATGTAAGCTGATATTTTATCCGCTGCCTTGACATACTTCCACAATTCTCTTTCTTCTTCTGTATCTAAAAGCAATGGTGCATAAACAGGCTGCATTTCCTCCGGTATTCCTGCAAGCAGTTGGTCCTTTGCTTCTTTTTCAACATCATTATAAGCATTTCTTATAACCGGACTGTAGTATTTAACAGGGGTTGGCATATCTCCGGTAATAATTTCAGTACTGTCATGATACATTCCCATTATGGCAAGACGGTCTGAATTGATATTCTTATTAAAATATGTATTACCTATAACTCCGAGGGCATGGGCAATCATAGCCACCTGAAGGCTGTGCTCACATATATTCTCATTATATGTATTGCGCATAAGCCCCCATCTGTTGATATATTTCATTCTTGACATCATGGCAAAAAACTGATTTTCTTTCATTATTTTTCTCCTATAACCGAAAATTTGTACTCTGTTACCGAACGGAAATGCATTCCTGCTTTCACTACCGGCGATAAAAAATCTTTATGGTTGACCGCATCGGGATAAAACTGTGTCTCAAGTGCAATACCGCCTCTGTTTCCGTAAACTTTATTATCCTTACCTCCGTTTGTCATATTCATATGGTTGGCGGTATATATCTGTATGCCCGGTCTGTCCGTATATACGTCAAGGGCAATTCCCGACTCTTCACTTTCAAGCCTTACGGCATGGTGTGAATTATTATTCAGACAGAAATTATGGTCAAGGCCATGTTTTGAAACCACAGGTTCAAAATCGGATTCAAGACATTCTTTTATCTTCTTCATATTTCTGAAATCAAACGGAGTTCCCGTAACATCGCGTACCGTATCATTGGCAACATTACCATCTTCACTGTATGTAAACGAATCTGCATTAATATATAATAAATGATTATCAATATTACCGCAGCCGTGTCCGTTAAGATTATAATATCCGTGATTTGTCATATTAACTATCGTGTCCTTATCACTTACGCCTTCATAAATAATCCGCATGCTGTTATCGGCTGTAAGCATATATGTAACCGAAATCTCCAGATTGCCGGGGATTCCCTGGTCCATATCAGGACTTAAAAGACTGAATTTTACATAACTTCCGTTATCATCTTCCTTCACTTCGTAATCCCAAAGCCTTTTACCGTATAAATCAGGTCCGCTGTGAATGTTAGCTCCCTGATATGTATCTGCCAGTTCATATCTGATACCGTTAAGTTCAAAAGAATGGTTGCTTATCCTGTTGGCATTACGTCCGACTGTACTTCCCATTGCATCAAAATTATAATGTTCGTAATATTCACCTGATTTAAATCCAAGCACAACATCCCTGAAACTGCCGGATTTATCTTTTGCACAAAAAGACACAAGCGAAGCTCCGAGATTGGTTACGCCCATGGCATATCCATTTTCATTGGTAAGAGTTATAAGAACTATATTGTTATTATCTTTATTTTTTCCGAATTCTTTGTAATTTACTGACATAATATTCCTCTGTTAAATCTTAATTTAATTGATTATATCAAATACCTGCTTTATTTGCAACAAGACATAAAATTTCAACATATACCAAAAAAAGCGCCCATACGGACGCTTTTTTATTATAAATCTGTTCTGATTACCTTTTAATTGAATTGAGGTTATCTGCTTCTCCGTTAAGACTGTTTACAATCTTCTCAACGTCTGATACAAGTGCGATATTGCCTTCACATGCTTCGCAAGTCTCTCCTGCATGTGCGGATACTTCTTCTGTTATTGCGGATATTGTCTGGATATTTTCTACAATATCTGCATTGGCGGTTTCAAGGTTCTTAACAATTTCCCTGAGTTCCTTTGTCTTAAGCTCTACATCGTCGGCTCCGGTTGAGATACTGCCAAAACTGTCTGTTACAATTCTCGTATTCTCGGCATTAACCTTATTGCTTTCGGTAACAACTTCTATTGCCGACTTAACAGAATTGAACTCTGTATTAATATTTTTAATTAGTTCTGTAATATTAACGGTTGCATCCTTGGTCTGGCTTGCAAGTCCTGAAATCTCTGTCGCCACAACAGAAAATCCTCGTCCGGCCTCTCCTGCCCTTGCTGCTTCAATACTTGCATTAAGTGCAAGCATTCCTGTGCTGTTGGCAATACTTGTAATTGTCTCTATGATGGTATTCATCTTATTGGTATATTCAGTGAGCACCTTCATCTTCTCAAGCACGCGGTTATTGGCATCCATCGACTTATCAACCTGTTCTGATAATACCGCCATATGATGTCTGCCTTCATCAACCTTACCGGAAGTGTCGGTAATATTTTTCTCAATCCGCTCTACTGCATCACGAACCTTGACAATATGTTCCTGTATCTGCTCTGTTCTTTCCATCTGAGTCTGTACAGCCTCAGCGGTCTCATTGCTTCCTGTTGATACCTGACTCATTGAATCATGTATATGTTCAACAGACTCACCGAGCTTTCCAATCTTCTCTGATGTCTCTTGAATGTATTCCGTCATCTTATCCGTTGCAGCAAGTACCTTGCCTGACATCTTACTTGTCTCGTCACTCTGTTCCTGTATCTGTTCAAGCTTAAACTTATTAACTTTACGTACAGCAGCACATGTGAGAATCATAAATACACCGGTAAGAACCATTGCAGCTATTCTTATCTCCATATCCGGCAATTCTGCTGCCGAATAACCTGTATTCATAGCATACCTGACAACATATATGACATTGGCTACAAGTCCGCCCGTGGCAACAAGTGCACAACATCTGATATCCATATAAAGGATAATTGCCATGTACATAGGGAAAGCGTATGTATATGCCATTGAACTTGTGGAAGTCAGGACAGCGAATACATATAATCCTCCATAACAGATTGACATTATGTGCTTTACAAGTCCACTTTCCTTGTTCACTTTGTAGATAATTACTTCTGCTATAACAGGGGCAAGACATGCACCTGAAAAAATAGCATAATACGATAATGTCCTCGAACCGTTAAAAAACTCAACGGTATATGCAGCAAATAACACAACTGCCGTTATCACATGACACAATATCGCAAACCTGTTGATATATGATTTTTCTGTAATTTTCATAATCCACCCTCCAAACTGTTAATTTAGGCTAATATTATCACTTTTTAACAGTTTTTACAATAGAAAGCGGTAAAAATCATATATTTTATACAAATTTAGCTTCTTAAATCGATATCCAGTTCTTTTTTAAGGTTCTTAAGTATTTTATTTACAAAATGGTCTACGGAATCACTTTCAAATGCTTCATCTTTAGGGCAGAACTCAACTGTAAATGCCATACTCTTTTTATCATCCGCAATTCCGGCTCCTTCATATACATCAAAGAGTCTGATATTCTTAATGTAATTACATGACTGTCCGATTACATCCTCTACCTGTTTACAGGTAATATCTTTTGTCATGACAAGGGCTAAGTCTCTTGATTCCTCAGCAAATTTTGGAAGAGGTTTAAAAACAGCCTTCTTATCATTCCATTTTGCCAGCTTTGCAAGGTCTATCTGCATTACATAGGCATCATTTCTAAGGTCAAGCTTATCGGCTATATCATAAGCAAGTTTTCCGAGATAACCAATTTCTTCACCCTCGCACTTTATTACTGCTGTCTGATATGGATGAAGGAATGATTTTTCCGCTTCTTCATATTCAAAATCAAGAAGGAATGTGTCCGCAACCGTCTCTGCAATTCCTTTTAAAGTGAAGAAATCTTCATTCTGACCGAAAACTCCTACGCAAAGAGTATCTCTCTCATCAGGATAATCCGTAAGAGGTAATTCCTTTGGTATGAATATTTTGGCAATTTCAAAGAGTCTGCCTTCAAGATTACCTTTCTTCTGATTCCTTGAAATTGCATTAAGCATTGAAGGAACAAGTGTTGTCCTCATTAAAGATAAATCTTCATTGATAGGATTGATAAGTCTTATTGCTTTTCTTTCAGGTGCATCCTCAGAAAGTTTTAATAAATCAAGGTCTGATGGTGAAAAGAATGAATAATGAATACATTCATAAGCACCTGTGGCACAGATAGCTTTCTTTAATTTAAGTTCTTTTCTCTGCCTGCTGTTAATTCCGCCCATTGTTACCTTGGCATCAGGCATAAATGTAGGGATAACGTGTTCATATCCGTACATGCGGATTACTTCTTCTGCCACATCAGGGTATGATTCCATATCTTCACGGTATGCAGGAACCATTATTGTAAGCTCGTCTCCGTTAATTGAAGGTGCAAAGTTAAGATTTTTCATTATTCTCATTACTTCGTTTTCCGGCACCTCAATACCAAGTACATCATTAACTCTCTTAAGGGATACTTTCATTTCTTTTGGTTCAATTGAATTACCCGTATTAACATCTATATAAGTTGATGATACTTTACCGCAGCCAAGTTCCTCGATTAAATGAAGTGCTCTCTTCATTCCGTTGACTGTTGAGTATTCATCAACACCTTTTTCGTATCTTGAACCTGCATCAGACTGCTTTCCCAGTGCTCTTGAAGTTTTTCTTATATTGTCCCTTGCAAATTTTGCACTTTCAAACATAACAGCCGATGTCGTATCTCTTATCTCGGAATTAAGTCCTCCCATAACACCGGCAAGTGCCACAGCCTTAACTCCGTCACAGATTACAAGGTTATTGCTGTTAAGCTCATATTCCTGTGAATCCAGTGTCACAATCTTCTCTCCGTCAGCGGCACGTCTTACATTTATTTCATTACCCTCAAGGTAATTACAGTCAAATGCGTGCATTGGCTGTCCAAACTCTTTTAATACATAGTTGGTAATATCAACTATATTGGAAATTGAATCCATGCCTGTCAATGCGAGCCTTCTCTTCATCCAGAGAGGTGCTTCTTTGATTTTTACATCGGATACATAGCAGGCTATATATCTTGGGCAAAGGTCGTTTGCCTTTACGTCAACCTTGAAGCCTTCTTTAACTTCACCCGATGGTGTATAGCTTAAGTCAGGCATCTTAAATTCTTTGTTAAGTACAGCCGCAATTTCCCTTGCAATACCGATAATGCTCTGGCAGTCAGGTCTGTTGGCTGTTATTGCAATATCAAAAATCCAGTCGTCAAGTCCGAGAACAGGTTTAACGTCAGAACCTGTCTTTGCATCCTCAGGAAGCACTAAAAGTCCGTTATAATCTGCTCCCGGATACATGTTCCCGGACACTCCGAGTTCAACGCCTGAACAAAGCATACCTTCTGATTCATAACCACGGAGCTTGCCTTTTTTGATTGTCATTACGCCTTCCACAGTCTTGTGATCCTTGGCTGTCATATATACTGTTGCACCCACTAAAGCAAGAGGATATTTGCCGCCTGCCTTAACATTGTCCGCTCCACAGCATACCTGAAAGGTTCCGTGTTCACCTGCATCTACTTTACAAAGACTAAGGTGTGTGTCAGGAATAGGTTCACACTCTTTAACATAACCTACTACTACATTACTTATGTCCTTGCCCACTTCAATAAGTTCTTCTACTTCAAATCCGCATGAAAACAATTTTTTCTCAAGTTCATGAGGTTCAATATCTATATCTACATAATCTTTTAACCAGCTTAAAGGTGCTAACATCGTTTCGTCCTCCTAATTATTATCAATCTGTTTTAATACTCTTAAATCTGACTCAAACAGAAGTTTGATATTGTTAATGCCATATTTAAGCATAGCTGTTCTTTCAATACCGATACCGAATGCAAGTCCGCTGTACTTATCGGAATCAATTCCGCAGTTTTCAAGAACTTTTTTATTAACAATACCTGCACCGAGAATCTCTATCCAGCCTGTTCCTTTACAAAGTTTACATCCCTTACCGCCACATTCAAAGCAGCTGCAGTCAACTTCTACGGATGGCTCTGTGAATGGGAAATATGAAGGACGAAGTCTTGTGGTTGTTCCTTCTCCGTATACTTTTTTAACAAAAACATCAAGCATGCCCTTTAAATCGCAAAGTGTGATTTTTTCATCAACAACAAGTCCTTCCATCTGCGAAAACATTGGTGAATGTGTTGCATCATCATCGGAACGGAATACTTTGCCCGGTGACAGAATCTTAATAGGAGGCTTCTTGCTTTCCATTACATGAATCTGTCCTGCAGATGTCTGTGTCCTTAAAAGGAATTCAGGTGAAAGATAAAATGTATCCTGCATATCTCTTGCCGGATGATCCTTTGGTGTATTGAGGGCTGTAAAATTATAATAATCATTCTCAATTTCTGTTCCCTCATAAATTTCAAAACCCATACCTGCGAATACATCTATAAGTTCATTTTTCATCTGTGTTATAGGATGAAGATTACCTGTCTCAATTTTCTTTGCAGGCATTGTTACGTCTATCTTTTCTGATTTGTATTTAATTTTCAGTTCAAGTTCCTTCATCTTTGAATCAATTTCGCCGAACTTATTAAGTGCCCACTCTTTAAGTTCGTTGACGCCCTTACCGAAGGCCGCCCTTTCCTCAGGCGGTATATTTTTCATTTCTTTCATAAGCTGGCCTATTTTGCCTGCTTTTGAATCCATATATTTTTTCTTGAATTCATATACTTCCTTTGAATTAGTTAATGATTTAACACCATCTGATATTTCCTGTCTGATGTTTTCTAATCTTTCATTCATAAAAAGATTTACCTCCATTTTTTTCTCTGAATCCGGAATCCGTATAAAAAAAGTCCCGGTTCAGAATATTCTGAACTGGGACGAAAAATTCCGCGGTACCACCCATAGTTCCTGCAATGCAGACGCTCTTATATGCTTAACGCGCATCAACGTTATCTCCTACACATACAACGTACTTCAAAGATACGGCTCCGGTGTGAAAATTCAGCTTCCATAGTATAAAATATGTTCTCAGCCAATGACATATCATCTCTGTTAAACCGCAAGGTCACCTACTATGCACCTTCTAAGCCTTTTACTGATGTGATTTTAACACAGCATTATTACCATGTCAATTAAATGATGTCTCACTGACAATCTGATATACGTCTATTTTAAACTGTTCTGCGGGACTCAAGCCAACAAAACGGCATCCATATGTATTCTTCTCATCAGTTCCGTCATTTTCCATTCTTACAATTTCAATGATGGCGTCAAAACTTTCTCTTGTCCATAATACAACCTTAGCTTCGTAATATGAGTTAAGAGGAAGAAACTCTTCTGTCTTAAATCCCATTCCGCCCTTGGAAATGTTGGTTACCTCAACTTCCATTTCTTCTTTATTAACATCAAAGTGGATATTTCTGTTATTCTTAACTGACTTGAGCTTGATTCTGGCATCAATATCCATTCGTTTTGCCCATCTTTTTTCCTGATTACCAGTGTCCATATTAACCTCCTAGCAGATAAACATTGCATCACCGAAACTGAAAAATCTGTATCTTTCTTTGACTGCAGTTTCATATGCGTTCATAATATTATCTCTTCCTGCAAGTGCCGAAACAAGCATTATCAGCGTTGATTCAGGAAGATGAAAATTAGTAATAAGGCAGTCAATAGCCTTAAATTTGTAGCCCGGATATATGAAAATATCCGTGTCTCCGGATCTGGCAGGTATTGTGCCGTCATCCGCTGCTGCCGACTCAAGTGTCCTGCAGCTTGTGGTTCCCACTGCGATTACACGTCCTCCTGCGGCTCTGGTTCTGTTAATTGTATCTGCCGCTTCCTTTGATATATTAAAAGTCTCCGTGTGCATATGGTGTTCCTCTATCTTATCAACCTTCACCGGTCTGAAAGTTCCGAGGCCAACATGCAATGTAATGCTGACTACATTAACACCTTTTTCTTTAATCTTTTCAAGCAGTTCCTTTGTAAAATGCAATCCGGCTGTAGGTGCCGCTGCTGAGCCTTCATTTCTGGCATATACTGTCTGGTATCTGTTCTTATCCTGAAGCTTATGTGTAATGTAAGGAGGCAGCGGCATCTGTCCTAACTTATCAAGTATCTCTTCAAAAATACCTTCGTAATGGAACTTAATCATTCTGTTGCCGTCTTCTATAACGTCCACAATCTCTCCAACAAGAAGTCCTTCACCGAATACAATTCTTGCACCGGTTCTTGCTTTCTTACCGGGCTTTACAAGACATTCCCATACATCATCCGCATTACGCTTAAGCAGCAGAACTTCTATAGCTGCACCCGTATCTTCCTTAATGCCCATAAGTCTGGCTGGAATTACCTTAGTATCGTTGATTACAAGGCAGTCTCCGGGATTGAGATAGTCAATTATATCTCTGAATATCTTGTGTTCAATCCTGCCGGTATCCTTATGTAATACCATAAGTCTTGAGGAAGAACGATCCTCCAGAGGGTCCTGTGCTATAAGTTCCTCCGGCAGATCATAGTTAAAATCTTTTAAATCCATAATTTCTCACTCTCTTAATATAATCATATTATGTATTATTTTGTATAAAAAATAAATAGTAAATCAGTACCATGCTTATGGTACATAAGTACAAGGCCATGTATTATCCGATAGTCCCTGCCATGTCTTTTTACCGCAAAAGCACACCGGATATATATCCGGTGTGCCGATAATCATTGAATTTTTGTAAATGAAGGCGAATACCTGAACCATGCTTTCGCAAGAATATTTTTCCTGCTGACATAAGTGTTTTTCCAATATCTTGAATCCTGTGAAATATTACGATTATCGCCTAACATAAAGTAGCATCCTTCGGGAACCTCATACGGTCCAAAGCTGCCCGTCATCGGTTCTTTGACATAATCTTCAACCATAGCCTCTCCGTTGATAATAAGCCTGCCATCAACAATCTCTATCTTATCACCGGGAAGTCCGATAACACGCTTTATGAATATCTGGCTCTCATCGTCCGGATACCTGAATATTACCACGTCTCCTCTTTCAGGCTCTTTAAAAAGATATGCCAGCCTGAATCCGATAAGCTTGTCACCTGTATTAATTGTAGACTCCATCGACGATGAAGGAACGTGTGCATTAATTATAATGAACTTATTAAGGATAAATGCTATTCCGAATGCTATGGCAATTATCATAACATAAGTGAATATTTCTTTAACAATATGCCTTTTCTTCTCAGCATTATATTTCTTAATCTCTTCTGAATTATCGTTGCTTGAATCCACCATAAATTCAGTTTCGGACTCATCAAGGTCTATATCAAGATATTCTATATCTTCTGTCTCATTATTATTGTTCATATATATCCTGCAAAAATGTTATTTTGCAAGGAGTTTCAATATCTCGTTACTTCTTGCAATAAAAGCAGTCATCTGTTCAGGCTTAAGTGGCTCATGACTAAGCTTAGCCAGATCATATAATTGCTCGCATATCATTGTAACATTATCACTCTGTGGATTGTCAAGTACATATTTAACGAGTTCGTTATTGAGGTTAAGCACAAGTGTCTCTCCCGTCTCGCCAAACATTGACATATCCATACCTGAAGAAGCATACATCTTCATCATGTCTGCCATTCTCTTTGATTCTTCATTAACGGTAATCATTGAAGATATATTCTTATCAACGAGCTTTTCTGCCTTAACGGTAAGCTTGTCGTTGTTAAGGGCTTTCTTGAATACTTCTGCAAGCTTTTCCCCTGCCTTACTTAAATCTTCTTCAGATGTTTCTTCTTTAAATGTCTCAGACAAATCAGAATCAATGCTTAAGAATTTGACATTTTCATTCTTCTGTTCAAGATGTGTGATGAATGGCTGGTCAATGCTGTGTTTAAGAATAACCGCATCAATTCCCGCATCTTTAAACATCTTAATGTACTGACCCTGTTTAATTTCATCGGTAACATAAAATACTTTGTTTTCATGTTTTTCTTTATTCTCTTCAAGGCACTCAGGAAGTGTTAAATACTTGCCTTCAAGGTTCTTGAAAAGAATGTAATCCTTCATCTTGTCACAGAATTTATCATCCTTAAGGCATCCGAATTTAATGAATGGGCTAATGTCATCCCAGTATTTTTCGTAACTTTCCTTATCGGTCTTGCACATTCCTGAAAGCTTGTCGGCTACTTTTTTAGTAATATATTCTGATATCTTCTTAACAAATCCATCGTTCTGAAGTGCACTTCTTGATACGTTAAGAGGCAAATCAGGACAATCAATAACGCCTTTAAGTAGCATGAGGAATTCAGGAATTACTTCCTTGATATTATCAGCAACGAATACCTGATTGTTATATAACTTAATAATACCTTCTGCTGACTCAAATTCTATGTTAATCTTAGGGAAGTATAAAATACCCTTTAAGTTAAAAGGATAATCCATATTAAGATGAATCCAGAACAAAGGTTCTTTATAATCATGGAATACTTTTCTGTAAAATTCCTTATATTCTTCGTCCGTACAGTCGTTAGGATGCTTTGTCCAGAGAGGAGTTGTATCACTTAATGAAACAGGTCTTTTGGCAATCTTATATCTCTCTGTAGCCGGTTCAACCTCTACCATCTTCTTATTGCCGTCCTCGTCTTCCTGTTCTTCAAGCTTAGCTTCTTTTTTAACTGTTTCAATGATTGTATCTGTATCAAGAAGCTCATCCTTGTCAATCATCTGTGTCTTTTCTTCTGTATCGTCTTCGTTATCAAGATATATCTCATAAGGCATAAACGAACAATACTTATCGATTACTTCTTTGGCTCTGAACTCATTAGCAAATTCTGTGCTGTCCTCGTTAAGATACAAAGTTATTGTGGTACCTACGGTATCCTTATTGCCGTCGCCCATGTCATATTCAGTTCCGCCTTCACATTCCCAATGTACAGGCTTTGAACCTTCTTTATATGATAAAGTATCGATAGCTACTTTTTCAGCAACCATAAATGCAGAATAAAAACCAAGTCCGAAATGTCCTATAATCTGGTCTTCATTAGTCTTGTCCTTATATTTTTCAAGGAAGGCCTCTGCTCCGGAAAAAGCAATTTGGTTAATATATTCATTAACTTCCTCTGCCGTCATACCAAGTCCGTTATCGGTAAATGTAATTGTTTTATTCTTGGAACTGACCTTTACATTAATGTTATATTTAATGTCATCGGGTTCATTATATTCACCCATAAGAGCTAATTTCTTAAGCTTGGTAATCGCATCACATCCATTTGAAATTAATTCCCTGAAAAAAATATCATGATCTGAATACATCCACTTCTTAATTATTGGGAAAATATTATCACTGTTTATTGAAAGATTTCCATGTTCTGTTGCCATTTAAAATCACTCCTTATAATAAAATTTCTTCTGAAAGATATAGTAATACTAATGTTTTCCAAAGTCAAGAAAAAATTAGCACTCATTTTATTTGAGTGCTAACAAAATTTTATTTAATTCCCCGGAACCGGCTTTTATGCTGCCAATATCAATCTTTTTCAGATATTTTTCATTAAAAAGAATATCTTTTTTCTCTGCAAGCTGTCTGAACTTATCTGCAAAAAGTTCTTCTCTCCTTTTTAGAACAATCTCGGATTTTCTTTTCGCTGTATCGCTTTCAATGTTGTCATTTATACATTTTATTATATAATAACCATACTCTGTCTCAACAACAGAACTTACCTGGCCTGTCTCAAGCTTATATGCGGCAGTCTCAAAGTCTTTATCATACATACCTTTATAAAATTCCATGCTATGGATGCTGTCATCGCTTTGTTCTTCTGCCAGTGTCAAAAAATCGGTACCGTCTTCTATCTTCTGTAATGCCTCAGATGCTTTGTTCTCTGCCATTCTGTCCGTCACATCATCATTAACTGCAAAAAACATATATTGTACCGATATGGTTCTTGCTTCATCCGTACTTACCTCGGTATCCACGTCTTCCGTCATCGCATAAAAAGACTTCTCAGCAATCAAAAGCATCTGAAGCAGTTCTTCTACGTCCGCTTTGTCAAATCCACTGTCTTCTGCGTAATCTTCTGCATATTCAGATATTCTTTCTTCCTCATCACCGGTAAGATTTATCTGCATATCCTCTGCCATCATATTAAGATATATCACATTGCCTGCAAGAGTCTTTATATCAGATAAAAGATATTCTTCCATGGTCATATCACCCACAGACCTGCTCCATATCTCATTATTAAAAAGATCCTCATAGGAATATTTTCTTTCGGAAATAAGAATATCTGCAGCCTGTACCGATATGCTGTAATTACCGCAGACCGCAAACCTGTTCTTCCCGGTACCTGTGGTAAATCTTATATTGGTGCAGCCCGTAGCACTTATAAGCAGGATTAATACCGCTAAAAGCCCTGCTATCTTATGCTTCAACATATAAAAACCTTCCATCAGGGAGTTTAAAGACCTCTAACTCATCAGTTATGTCACCTTCCAGGTCAATCCCTTCATCTTCAATATATTTTTTTAGTTCCTTTTCTGAAGAAAATACCTGAGCCATAATTTCTTCAAGGAATTCCATTGCTTCTTCCAGGCTTTCTGCCACAGGTTTTGGAAAAAGTTTTCCCTGTTCTTTTAAAAATACTTTACCGCATACTTCGTCTATTTTCATAGTTTTATACCTCCATATTGTCTATTTCATGAATAAGCCTTGATACCGGCAGTCCCACAACATTGTTATAGTCGCCGTCTATCTTCTCAACATAAGCGGCAAACCTGCCCTGTATGCCATAAGCACCTGCTTTATCCATACATTCGCCTGTATCAATATATGCTTCTATCTGTTCTTTCGTCATATCGTATACATACACTTTGGTCTCACACGCGAAGTTCTTAACAATATCTCCGTCTGCACCGTGAAAGATAAGTGCTACTCCTGTATATACGCTATGCTGCCTGCCTTGAAGTCTGTCAATCATCCCGGCCGCCGTCGATTTGTCAGCAGGCTTGCCAAGAATCATTCCGTCAGCCACAACCACCGTGTCGGCGCCTATTACCAGTGAATTGTAAGGTACTTTTGCCGCCACATCCGCTGCTTTGTCAAGTGCAAGCTGAATAACAGCCTTTTCAGGCGTTGTTGCTCTTATTATCTCCTGACATTCAGAAGGTATAACCTCATATTCTATTCCCACCTGTGATAACAAATCCCTTCGTCTTGGGGAATTGGAGGCGAGAATAACTTTGTAATTGCTGATATTCATTAGAAAACTCCTGTTGTATAAATTATCAGCTATAATTATACACTATTTTATCCAGCATTAAAAGCAATATCCGATACATTGATACCTCTGTTTTCAACAGGGGTAGAAAAAACTATCTGTGTGCTTGTTCTGCCGAATTTCTGGAGCTTGCCAATAAACTTGTCAAGTTTCATAGTGTCAGGAAAAGCAACTTTTATGAGCATTGAAAAATCTCCCGTAACACAGTTGCACTCAATTACGTTAGGACAGGCTTTTATAAAAGGATAAAATTCGTCCTTCTGTGTGGGTATTATTTCAAGATTAATAAATGCAGTAATGTGGAATCCGAGCTTTGTCTGGTTAATCCGGGCTTCATAGCTTGTGATTATATTTTCCCTTTCAAGGTGTTCTATCCTTGCGGATACGGCCGGCGAAGATAAATATACATGCTCTGCCAATGATTTTAACGGTATTCTTGCATTTTCCTGTAACAAATTAATTATTTTCTTATCGATATCATCCATAGTCTGTTCCTCCTAACGTAAAAAAAGGCGACAACAGAACTTTCGTCCTGATGTCACCTTCGACTATCATTAAACAATGCAATAATACATTATTTTATTTAATATTTCAAGTGTTTTTATTAAAAAAATTAACATCATATATTCATTGATATTAATTACGCAATCTGATACAATAAAATATATAAATTTTAAGGAGAACACACATGAACAGAGAAGATATTATTGACGGAACAGTAACACTCACTCTTGACAACGACGAAGAATTAGAATGCGAAGTTGTTTCTATTTTTGAGGCAGGTGATAGAGAATATATATCTCTTCTTCCACTCGGCGGCGAAGAAGAAGAAAACGGAGAAGTATTTATTTACCGTTTCAAGCTCTCCGAGGACGGCGAACCTGATCTTGAGAATATAGAGGATGATGCAGAATATGAAATGGCTGCAGATGCCTTTGACGAGGCTCTTGACAAGATGGAATTTGATGAAATCGTCGAAGAAGACGAAGAAGAATAAGCATTTCTGCAGATTGAAGAGAGAACGCCCCTGATATCCTTTTATACGATATCAGGGGTATTATTTTACTCTTCTGCTTTTTCTTTATTCATTATCTCATTTACAAAACGTGAAGTTTCCAGTGACTTATTGTATCTTTCTTTAGGGCAGAATATGTATAATTTTTTCTTTGCCCTTGTCATAGCTACATAAAACATACGCCTTTCCTCTTCTATATCCGCATCTAAAACGGCTTTTTTATGAGGTGTTATGCCTTCATTGGCATCTATTATAAATACCGTATCATACTCAAGACCTTTGGAGCTGTGCATGGTTGTCATTGTAACGTAGTCTTTTAAATCCCTCTTTGTATGATTTTCTTTAAGTTCCTCGGTATACTTTTCTATGTATTCTCTCCAGTCGTCAAACTTAATGAAATCTTTGCTGCTTTCCATTATCTCATCCAATATATCCGAAAGTTCCTGTGGTTCAATACTATGGTTCTTTGCATATTCTTTTACATAGTCATCATATCCTACGCCTTTTCTAAGGTAATTTATCATAGCGTAGCAGGTCATATCGGACATTGCATTAAGTTCTCTTTCCATTTTTCTGATTCTGTTAATCATCCATGGCTTCTCTTCATAATATTTTTCGAGTTCGTCAAAACTAACTTCAGAATCTGTCACATAATCCCTGCCGATATATCTTAATGGCTTATTCATTATACGGATAAAATCAGCCCTTTTCCTTCCTCCCTCTGCTAATGTCATATATGTAAGTATATCTTTTGCTATCCAATGTTCAAAAATATTGGGAATTCCGTCTCTAAGTACAAATGGTATATTATTTTCCATAAATTTGCGGACAAGGGGAGCTGCCGTTACATTAGTTCTGAATAAAACTGCAAAATCGGCATATTGTTTTCCTGCATCCACAAAACTCCTTATTATTTTTACAATTCTGTCATATTCTTCATTGATATTATTAGTCTCTATAATATCAACCTTATCACCCTTTTCATTATCCGTATGTATGTTTTTGTCAAAACGGACCTTATTATTTCTGATAACATAACCTGATGCATCAACTATATTGGAGGTTGAACGATAATTAATATCAAGGATTATCTTTTCGGCTTCCGGATAATCTTTTTCAAAATTAAGCATAATTTCCGGTCTGGACCCTCTGAAACCATATATGCTCTGGTCATCGTCTCCCACTATAAAGATATTTCTCTCCGGCTCGGCTAACATTCGGATTACATCATACTGGACTTTATTGATATCCTGGAATTCATCTATAAGAATATATTTATACCTCTGCTGCCATTTTAGAAGAATGTCCTTTCTCTGTAAAAAAAGTTCCCTGCAGTACAAAAGCATATCATCAAAATCAATGAGCCTCTTCCTTTTTAATTCACTTTCATATCTTCTGAATATACTTTTGAATTCTTCCTGCGGACAGTTTGTGGAGTAGTAAGCGTCTATATCTATTCCTTCTGTTTTAATACGGCTTATTTCTCCGGTAATAAGATTAATCGTCTCATTAATATCTTCCGTTTCGATATTACTTCTTTCAACCGCATCTTTTATTATCTGTTCCCGCACTTCATCCTTGATAATATTATCTACCGTGTAATTATAAGCATATTTTAATATGGAAAAATACACGGCATGAAAAGTGCCGAAGGTAACGGGAAGTTTTCTGCCGCAGAGTGCCGTAAACCTGTTTTTCATTTCTGTAGCTGCGGCTTTTGTAAATGTAATAACAAGTATTTCGGAAGGCTTAACATGGCAGTTATCTATAAGATATTTTACCCTGCCTGTTAAAACGGTGGTCTTACCGCTTCCCGGCCCTGCTAAAACAAGGCACGCTCCTTTATTAAATTCTATTGCTTTTAACTGTTCATTGCTGAATTTCAAACATTTCTCCTGACTGCCTGTAACGGCAGATAATTCATAATTCTTAAATAAGCTGAAAAAAGCCCATTCCCAGAGACAGGTGAAAACACCTGCCTTGAGAATAAGCATTTTTATTTAAAGATTCCTTTTTTTCTCTTTTTGTCTTCGCGTTTGACGCCATTATTCATAGCCGTATCAAAATTAATCAATGCTTCACGCTGTTCCTCTGTAAGTCTTTCAGGTACTTTTACAACGAGTGTAACATAATGGTCACCTCTTACCTGACTGTTTCTTATGGAAGGAACACCTTTTCCTCTTAAACGAACCTTAGTGTCTGTCTGTGTTCCCGGTTTAACGTCATACTCGACCTGTCCGTCAACGGTTGCAATCCTTATGGTATTACCAAGTGCTGCATCCGCAAATGAAATAGGTACCGTTGAGTATATATTCATATCCTGTCTTTCAAAAACAGGATCTCTTGATATACTTACTTCAACAAGAATGTCTCCTCTTTCACCACCGTTAATACCCGGTTCACCTTTTCCTGCAAGTCTTACTCTCTGTCCATTATCAATACCCGCAGGTATGCTGACCTTAATTTTCTTTCTGTTAGAAATATAACCTGTACCATAGCAATCCGGACATTTTTCTTTAATTATCTTGCCTTTGCCTTTACAGTCAGGACATACGGTAACATTTCTAACCATACCGAATAATGACTGCTGGGTCATAACAACCTGACCGGAGCCTCCGCATTTTGAACATGTAACAGGCGAAGTTCCGGGCTTTGCACCACTACCGTTACACTTTGTACATGTATCTTTAAGGTTAAGATCCAGCTCCTTTTCACAGCCAAAAATAGCTTCTTTGAATGTAAGTTTTACGCTTGCAAGTATATTCGCTCCCTTAACCGGTCCGTTTCCGCCGCCTCTGCGGGTTCTTCCACCACCAAACAAGTCACCGAATATATCGCCGAACATGTCACCCATATCGCCAAAGTCGAAGCCACCGGCACCGCCGGCTCCTCCGCCATTTTCAAATGCAGCGTGGCCAAACTGGTCATACTGCTGTCTCTTCTGAGGATCACTTAAAACAGCATAAGCTTCAGAAGCTTCCTTGAACTTTGCTTCAGCTTCTTTGTCTCCGGGATTGGTGTCAGGATGATATTTCTTAGCCAGAACTCTGTATGCTTTTTTGATAGCTGCTTCGTCAGCGTCCTTTGACACACCTAAGACTTCGTAATAGTCTCTTTTATCTGCCATAACTAAATCCTCCACACAGATGCCTGCGAAAAAATCCGCAGGCACCATTTATCTTATAATCCTAAAAATTAAACTTCTCTGTAGTCTCCGTCAACAACATCATCTGCTGCTCCTGAGTTATTTCCCATATCAGGACCTGCACCGGCTCCCATATCAGGACCTGCTGCTCCGGCAGCTCCCTGTCCCTGTTCATAAAGCTTTGCAAATAATGTCTGTGCACTGTTCATAAGTTTATCTTTAGCAGCTTTAATTTCATCTACATCTGCATCAGTCATTGATTCAGGTGTTGTTCTGTCGATAACAGCTTTCAAAGCATTAAGATCTGCTTCAACGGCATCTCTATCGCTTCCTGAAATCTTATCGCCTACTTCATCAAGGGCCTTCTGTGTCTGGAATACCATTGAATCAGCTTCATTACGTGCTTCAATTCCTTCCTTACGTTTCTTATCCTGTGCTTCAAATTCTGCTGCTTCCTTTACAGCCTTTTCAATATCATCATCTGACATATTAGTGCCTGATGTAATTGTAATATGCTGTTCCTTACCTGTTCCAAGGTCTTTAGCTGATACATTAACAATACCGTTTGCATCAATATCGAATGTAACTTCAATCTGAGGAACACCTCTTCTTGCTGGTGGAATACCGTCAAGTCTGAACTGTCCAAGTGATTTATTGTCTTTTGCAAACTGTCTTTCACCCTGAAGTACGTTGATATCAACGGCTGTCTGGTTATCTGCTGCTGTTGAGAATACCTGACTCTTCTTTGTAGGAATTGTTGTATTTCTCTCGATAAGTTTTGTTGCAATACCACCCATTGTCTCAATTGAAAGTGAAAGTGGAGTTACATCAAGAAGAAGGATGTCGCCTGCACCTGCATCACCTGCTAATTTACCACCCTGGATAGAAGCACCTATAGCTACACATTCATCAGGGTTAAGACTCTTATTAGGTTCCTTGCCTGTAAGCTGTTTAACCTTTTCCTGTACACATGGTACACGGGTTGAACCACCGACTAAGAGTACCTTAGATATATCTGAGTAATTTAAACCTGCATCCTTCATAGCGTTCTGAACAGGAATTGCTGTTCTTTCTACAAGGTCATTTACAAGTTCTTCAAATTTAGCTCTTGTAAGGTTCATATCAAAATGCTTTGGACCATCGGCAGTTGCTGTAATGAATGGAAGGTTGATATTGGTTGTTGTTGCAGATGAAAGCTCTTTCTTAGCCTTTTCTGCTGCTTCCTTTAATCTCTGAAGAGCCATCTTATCTGTTGAAAGATCTACGCCTTCAGCTTTCTTAAATTCAGAAACCATCCAGTCAATAATCTTCTGGTCGAAGTCATCGCCACCAAGATGTGTATCACCGTTTGTTGAAAGAACTTCAATTACACCATCACCAATTTCAATGATAGATACATCAAATGTACCACCACCAAGGTCATATACCATTACTTTCTGTTCTGTTTCATTATCAAGACCATAAGCAAGTGCTGCTGCTGTTGGTTCGTTAATAATACGCTTTACATCAAGACCTGCAATCTTACCTGCATCCTTTGTTGCCTGACGCTGTGCATCATTGAAATATGCAGGAACTGTGATTACAGCTTCGCTTACTGTTTCACCAAGGTAACTCTCAGCATCTTTTTTAAGTTTCTGAAGAATCATTGCTGAAATTTCCTGTGGTGTATATTTCTTATCGTCTATAGTTACTTTATAATCTGAGCCCATATGTCTCTTAATAGAAGAAATTGTCTTATCAGCATTTGTTACTGCCTGACGTTTTGCAGGATCACCTACAAGTCTTTCTCCTGTTTTTGTAAATGCAACAACTGAAGGTGTTGTTCTGATTCCTTCTGTGTTAGCTATAACTACCGGCTTACCACCTTCCATTACTGCTACACAGCTATTTGTTGTACCTAAGTCAATTCCGATTATTTTACCCATGATAATTATCTCCTTTATATTAATTTGCTACTTTAACCATACTATGTCTTACAACGGAATCTCTATATGTGTATCCCTTTTGTAAAACTTCTGCTACTTCATTCTCACCGAATGCTTCATCTTCCACATGCATCACTGCATTGTGGTAATCAGGATTAAATTCTTTGCCGCAGGCATCTATCTCTTTAACCCCGACATCTTCAAGCACTTTTGTGAGTTGTCTGTAAATCTTATCCATTCCTTCGGCTACAGGCGTTGCCTTGTCATCCTCAGGAATTGTGGCAAGACCTCTTTCAAAATTGTCCACGACCGGAAGTATCTTTTCGATTACGTCCTTTGCTCCGATTTCATACATTGCGGCTTTTTCTTTTTCAGTTCTCTTTCTAAAATTATCAAACTCAGCCATTGTTCTTCTGTATTTGTCGTTAAGTTCTTCTATAAGAATATCCTTCTGGTCTTTCTTATCTTTTTTCTTTTTGAAAAATCCCTTGCTTTCTTCAGCCTCATTACCTGTTTCTTCTGTCTCGGCTGTTTCAGTCACTTCTTCAGTATCCTCTGTAATTTCTTCTGTATCCGTTACAGGTTCTTCCTTCTGAAGTTCTTCATTATCCATCTTATTTTCCTCAGCCACGTTCTCGCCACCTTTCTAATCTTTAAACACATCGTCAAGCTGTGTCTTAATTGTCTTCATTGTCTCAACAACCTTCTCATAGTCCATTCTCTTAGGGCCTATGATACCAATTGTTCCCTTAGCGCCATCACTTAATTCGTATGTTGCAGTAACTACACTGCAATCCTTCATGCTGGCTACCGGTGTCTCCTCACCGATATACACCTTGATGTCGCCGTCACCATCTGTCTCAAGAGAGTCATTCACAAGATTGGCCAGAGTCTTTTTCTCTTCCAGTGTGTATATTAACTCACTTGCCTTGGAGTTGTCGCTAAGCTCCGGATATTTAAAAATATTCGTAGCTCCGCTTGTATATATCTGAAGGTCCTCCTCGCTGCCTGCCGTAACGGCTATTGCGTCAAGGATGTTACGAATCAGCACACCATATTCTCCTGCCTGGGCTGTCATCCTGGATATAATTGAAAGATTAATTTCTTCAAGTGTAAGTCCATTAACAGAAGTATTAAGTAAAATATTAAGCTTAAGACAACTTTCTGAATCCAACTCGGTTTCATTCTCGATTATTGTATTCTTAATTGTATTGCCTTCAAGCACCAGCACTGCTAGAATCTTACCCGGTTCAAGCTGTGATATCTGGATAAATTTAATTGTCCTTCCTTTCTTGACCGGAGCAGCTACCATTGTTGCATAATTAGTATTGACAGCCAGTGTCTTTGCCACATTCTGAAGCATTTCTTCGACTCTGTCTACTTTTTTGAAAAGAAGATCTTCACGCTTATTAAGCTCACTTTCCTTTTCATTAAGTTCCTGCTCCTTCGCTTTCATCATATCATCTACATATAATCTGTAGCCTGCATCGGAAGGAATTCGTCCGGCTGAAGTATGAGGCTGGATTATATAACCCATCTCTTCCAGATCTGACATCTCATTACGGATGGTCGCCGGACTAAGCTGTAAATCTGTATACTTGGATATGGTTCTTGAGCCAACAGGCTCTCCGGTATCAAGGTAATTCTGAATAACTGCTTTGAGAATTTTCATTTTTCTCTCATTCATTTCCATAAACCATATCCTCCTTTTATTGTTAGCACTCATTAGATTGGAGTGCTAATATTTTTTCTAAACATAAAATATCACTTCTATATATATTTGTCAACACATAAAATAAAAGAATTCCAAATTTTTTTTTGGAATTCTTTTATACTTTGTTACATATTATTAATTCTGTCTTCTATATATCTCTCAAGACCCTTTGCGGTAAGTTCTTCGCCGAGTTTGCTGCTGTTAATGCAGATATCGTAATTTCTTGAATCACCCCATTTAAAATCAGAATGACGGTTATGATAATTCTTTCTTGTCTTATCATGTCTTCTTCTTTTAGTCTCGGCTTCTTCTTTACTGATATTAAATACTCTCTGCAATCTTGCTATCTTAGATTCCTTGTCGCCTACAACAAATATTGATATAAGTCCCTTGTTATCCTTAAGAACGGTTTCAGCACATCTTCCTACTATAACAAAAGACTCTCCGCTTGCAGCCTTTTCTCTTATAAAATCAAACTGCATTTCGGTAATTATTTCTTCTATAGAATTGGTATATGCACCGACTCTTCTGGAAAGATATGTTTTTTTTGGTTTCTCGTCGTACTTTTCAAGATATTCAATCTTAATATCTTTTTCTCTGGCAATTTCATCAAGCAGACTTCTGTCATAAAGGTTAAGTCCCATATCATCCGCTATTATCTTAGCTATCTCATGTCCGCCTGAGCCGTACTCTCTGCTTATAGCAATAATAACCTGTTTGTCCATAATGTGCCCCCTTTTAGCAATATCTGATAAAAATCGCAATCATAGAAATAAGTACCACTATAATAGTAGCAGGTGCTGCTGCTTTACAATACTTACCCCATCCGATTATGTGACCATTCTTCGCTGCTACAGAAGTACCTACAACATTAGCGGATGCGCCTATCGGAGTTGCACTTCCTCCGATATCAGTACCCATTGACAATGTCCATGCAAGTGTATGGAGCACTCCCATACTTCCCGTTGGATCTATTGTTGCCGCAAGGTTTCTGATTACAGGAACCATTGTTGCCGCAAACGGTATATTATCAACAAATGCACTTGCAAATGCAGATACCCATATAATAATAGCAACCATAACCATAAGATTACCGCCACTTACCTTTTCTATGAAGTGTGCAATCTTAACAAGGATACCTGTCTGTTCAAGGCCACCTACAACCATAAAGAGTCCTACAAAGAACAATAAAGTCTTATAGTCAACCTTCTTCAACAGGGTTGGTGCATCTTTAAAGAATACCAATAACGTTATAATAGCTATTACAGCTCCTATAAAAGAAACAGTAAGGTGCGTCTGTGCATGTGTTACAAGTAATACAACCGCACAGCCAAAAATTACAGACGCAGCTATGAATTCTTTCTTATTGGTAATGGCATCCTTAGGATCAGGAAGTGTACCAGGGTCAATAGGTCCTTCTGACCCTTTCATAAGTTCCTTTCTGTAAACAAGGAAGAAGTATAATACCACTATTATAAGGCTTATTCCTGCAATAAGTCCAGTATTTGTTAAAAAATCTGAAAATGAATATCCAAAGGATGTTCCGATTATGATGTTAGGCGGATCTCCGCACATTGTTGCCGAGCCTCCGAGATTTGCACAGAATATTTCTGACAAAATCATAGGTACCGGATTAAACTTAAGCAGTTTTGCAAGTTCTACGGTTACTGCCGCAAGGAATAAAATTACGGTAATACTGTCGATGAACATTGCAAGAAATGCTGACATTATCATAAATGAAATAAATAAAGGTATGGTTTTGTATTTTACAAGTTTGGCAAGTTTAAGACACAGCCATCTGAAAAAGCCTGCTTTTGCCATTCCTTCAACCATTATCATCATACCGGCAATAAAAATTATTGTAGACCAGCTTATTCCGGATGATTCCTCCTCTTTTGTGGAATACCAGAAATTGGATGTAAATATGCTTTTAACATTGAGTGTATTTACAATGGCACTACCATTGTGCATAATAAGTCCAAACACTACACCTAATGTTAATATGCCGCACGCAAGTGTTACATAATGACGTTCAATTTTATCCATTATAATAAGTACAAACATCAGTAAAAAAATTGCAACGGCAGCTATCTGAGCTATAGTCATGCTTTTCTACCTCTTTTCTTGACTTCTTTTATACACAGTTTCAAATGATAGCACAATTTATAAAAAATTGTAATACTTTTTTATTATATTTTTAAGAAAAAAAACCGCTAAAGTTTGTCAACTTTAACGGTTTTCATTTTTAATTATATTTATCTGTTTTTAAAATTTTATTAGCATTTTCAATCTGTTCTTTTGTAGGAGGTTCAACGCCTTCAAGTGAATATGGTATTCCAAGATTTTCCCACTTCTGTATGCCAAGTGTGTGATATGGTAAAACTTCAACTCTTGATACATGATGAAGTGTGTCGATAAACTTAGACAGTTCTTCAAGCTGTTCATCCCTGTTACTGAAAAATGCTTCTCCTGTATTAAAAGTGTCAGGAACAAGAACGTGTCTTATCCACATCTCCTTACCGATTTCATCTAAATATTTCGCGCAGTCCAGAATGTTGTCAACAGTCTGTCCGGTAAGTTTCTTATGACCCTCTCTGTCAATATTCTTTATATCTAACATCACAAGGTCAGTATATTTCATTAATTCGTTAAATTTACTTATGAAAGGTTCTTCCCTTGTAAATGGATTTGCCGATGTATCTAATGTTGTATGAACGCCTTTTGCTTTTGCAAGTTTAAAGAATTCTGTAACAAATTCAATCTGAAGTAATGGTTCTCCGCCACTTACGGTTATTCCACCGTTTAATTTACCGTTTCTCATCCAATATGGTTTATACCGGTATGCCCTTTTAAACAAATCTTCAGGAGTCCACATCTCGCCTCCATCCATGCTCCATGTTTCCGGATTATGGCAAAATTTACATCTCATTCTGCATCCCTGCAAAAAAACAATAAACCGAACACCCGGACCATCCACAAGACCGAAGG
>ERZ827168.592-NODE-592-length-57462-cov-33.910081_pt1 | contig 57462 bp, 78 predicted proteins | sample MGYA00519868_ERZ827168 | MGnify/ENA primary metagenome ERZ827168 (study PRJEB31778, sample SAMEA3449271) | human gut metagenome | biome: human gut; feature: human-associated habitat; material: faeces | place: United Kingdom | collected 2010/2012 ...
TTTCTTTAACATATTTTATCTTATCTTGTGAATATTCATTTCTGAATATCAATGATGGTTCTTCTATATATGTGGAACCATATAAAACATCTTTAAAGTCAGGAATTTCTACTTCAAAATACTCATTGTATATATCCTGATTTAATCGTCTTTCTTTACCTGTATGCTTATCTTCATGTTGTATTATATCACAATACCAATGGATATGTAAAGAGTTTACCCAGCTATCAATATACAATATCATGTTACGATTCAAATCAGTTGTTGGATGCCATATTCTAAGCTTTATTGTTTTAACATTCTTTATATATAGATCTTCATCAAGCAATCTGCTGTATGAATATCCATTCAATGTAGAATCATTTTCTGGAATTGAATATTCATGTTTAATAGATTCAGAAAATGCATCAGAATTTGTTGACATCAACGGAATTCCTGTTGTATTAGTAGATGGCCATATTTTAGGGATATCCCTACCCATTGGAACTAAGTATATATCTGTATCTATGGTCATATCATTTATGACATCAGTATTTCTGAATGCAACATATTGTTTAGTAGAAATTATATCAGAATCAATCATTTCTACTAAATATTTATCTCCATTTATTATGATTGTGTTGCTTTTCATGTAAGTTAGATATATGCTTAAGTAAAAATATCATCAATTGAATATCTTTTAAGGGTTCACCAGGAACAACAAAAAAATGCTTTAGACGTATAATTTATAGTCTAAAGCATTTTCCGCTCCCTGACCGCCCCAGGCGCCATCATGGAGAAATCTTTATGAATCTATTGATACTACTAATGGGTCACCAATAGTAGATGGAGCAACAGTTATTTCATCTTCTGGCCTTGGCAATACACCTAAAGAAATGAGTTTTCTGACTAAATGATCTGTCTTTTCTCCTAAAGCATCAGTATCTACATTCTTTATTCTAAAGAAGTAGTTGAAGTGTGAATAGTCAGATAGTTGTACTCCATAAAGATAAGAAGTATCAAACCATTTTCCTGCACCTGCATATATACCACAGTGGTTCAATATAGTAGATTCATTCTTTACACCTATATCACCTGGTTTAAGATCATCAACAGATATTCTTTCCCAATTATTATCACTGAATAAAGTGAAGAAATCAACACACATGTTAGGTGTCTTTACATTCAATGCCTTCTTCATTACATATTTGATGTATCCAGAGCAATCTAATCCATATTCTGGTTTGTCTTTACCATGTATCTTATAGAAAAGACCTGGTTGCATAAGTAAGCAGTTGTACATTACTTCTTGTCTCTTGCTAGATATGAATGACCAATCATGCTCCCAAAGTTCAAGAATAGTGTCTTTATTGTATGATGTAAAGCATCTGCCTTTGTCTTGACCAAATTCAAAGTCATCAGTATAATATATAGCATTCTTCTTCATGTATGCTTCTATCTTATCTATTACAATGTCAAACATGTTATGCTTAATTTGTTGAGATATTCCTTGAACACCAGGACTTGAATTGTATTCTATAACAAAGTCTCCATCAGTACAAGCCATTAAGTCAATACCAACCCATCTGCATCCAGAAAGTTTAGCTACCTTCAATGCAATTTCTTTTTGCTTGTCTGTCATCTGATATTCTTCAGTCTTAGCTCCTAACGAAACATTGCTTCTGAAGTCACCACTTATCTTATCACGTTTCATGCAAGCAAGTATCTCATAATTGGCGCCATCAACAGAAAATGCATGTACACGAATATCACCAGTATTCTCTTTATACTCTTGTATGATGAATTCTGCTTCTTTATCTACGGCAAACATAGCTTGCAATATTCCTTCTATTTCATCATGATTGCAAATGAATACACCAATACCAAGACTACCATTCAGTATCTTTACTACATATTGCCGGTTTTCTTTCAGTTCATTTATGTTTTCATTATCTTTATAGATAGAATCAAGCATTTTCCAGAAACTTTCTCTAGTATCATGACATTCTGTATTCAAGTCCTCCATTAATTCTCTTGTTATCAGTACATATCCAGGTTGTGGAATATTCTCTTTAGCTAGTAAGTTAGATGCAAGATACTTGTCAGATGCCATAATGATTTCATCTATAGTATTCAGCATGAAGAAACCTTCATATTCAAATGCCCTCATCAACCCAATATAGTTTTTCTTATTGTCATCATTAGCTTGACCTTGGAATATGATAGTATCATGAATGTTAGAATGCTTCAATGAGAAATGCATGTCTGTTATATCATCATCTATAGATATGATATGATTAGAATAAGTAAATCGTACTGTTGCTTTATTCAGCCATACAAGATTCAGTTTTCTCTTATGACAGCAAATAGTCAAATAGTCTTGATAAGACCAATCTTCTTCTTTTTCTTCTACTGCTTCATCGTAGCTCTTTACTTTCTTTTCTCCAACATAGAAGCATATTACATTCTTTATTTCTAACTTGGTATCATTTTTCAGAAGCGTCATCGCTTCATTGATGTTTTTATATTCTTTTTCCATTTTATTTACAAAGTTCATTTATTGCTTCTACTAACTTTTCAAAGAATTTACAATTAGTTTCTTCTATGTTAGGATCATTGATAGGTGAGCTTGGTCCTGGTGCACCATTCAATTCTACTACTATAGTATTTCCATTTTGCAATGGCAACATATCTACACCACACCATTCAAGACCAGATGCTTTAGCAGCTGCTAAAGCCAACTTTTCTTGTTCAGAAGTCATCTTGTAGTCATCTTCCATATCACAACCAAGACTGAGATTAGTTCGGAAATCTTTTCCTTTCTTTCTCATGATAGAAGACAATATCTTTTGTTTTCCGTTCAGGGTAAGTACATGGGCTCTGATATCACCATCTTTTATTTCTTGGAAATCTTGTATGAGTATTGGACAGTTTTCTTTCAGTTTGAACAAACATTGCAATATAGATACAATATTCTTTCCTCTGCAGCAAAATACACCTTTACCACCATGCCCATTCAATATCTTACAAACATACTTTAATTCATCATCTAGCTTACCATAAAGTTGCTTTAGTTTTTCATCTAGCTTTTTATGATCTTCTTTATCTATATCACTAGAAGTTGCAAGTACATATTTTGGTTGTGGAAGTTCAGCTTTTGCCAAGAAACATGCAGTTGCATATTTATCAGATGACATAGCTACTGCTTCTGGATTGTTCAATATAAGTATATCTAATTCTTGTATAGCATCAAGTAAAGCTGCTATCACTTCCTTAGTATATCCACTACGCATCAATACCACTGTATTCTTAGAATCTGCTTTAGTAAGTACTACATCTGGCAAGTCTTTCTCACCACTATATATGTGTACTTTATCATCTTTGAAAGAAAAGTTGAGCTTAGTTGGATCTGCATATTCTACTTTTATCTTATCTCTCTTAAGCATCTTTACAGAATTCAAGTAAAGTTCACCTATCAATATTATTCTTTCTACTTTCTTAAGTTTAGTATGATTTTCTACTTTACTGTTACTATTCTTCTCTACTATATATTCTATAGATTTTAGTTCAGTAATGTAGTTTGTTCCATTGTACTTCATTTTCAAATTGATTAAATCTTATATATGTAAAAATACTTTTGAAAAGATTATACACACTTTACTATATTGTAAACATGAGTAGAATAGTAGAAATAGAAAGAGATAGCAGACCAGTAAATATAAAAGTAGGATTTCTTCCAACAGAAGAAACTACTGTATATATCAAATGGGCTATATATAAGAAGAAGCATAAGTTTCTTTGGAAGACTTGGTATACATTTGATTATGATTTGACTGTACCATATATATCAGAAAAGTCATTGTCTGCAGCAGAACGCGAATCTAACATCAAATTAGAATTAGCTAGTATAGAAGTAAGGCATAGTATCTATCAGAGAATTTTAATTAAAAAGATGCAATTAAATTGAAATTCTTGATAAGATTTCTATATTAAAATGGAATTTACATTTAATTAATATACATGGAAGCAATTGGATTTATCTTAATAGGAATATTGATTGGTGCATGTTTAGTCACTTTAATGTCACTATGGGTATACCATCAGTCATGTCCAAATTATACTGAAATAGAAACTGGAGTAATTTGGCACCTGAAAACAGTAGCAGCAGATGCATTTTCTGGTAAAGCAGTTTATATAATGCAATCTACTAAGACAGCAGAAGTATTAGCAATGAATATGCAAGATTTTAACAACAGGTTCAGACAATAAGTTTGAACCTGTTTTAGTCTAATTACTATATTAATATTAATAAGTTTAATTAAAAAGAAAGAAGTAAATATGAGTTGGAAACCTAATTTTGATTACAGTAACAAGAACATTAACTTTTATAAGGTAGGTTGCAATTTCGATCCTAAATTGATTGATGTTGTTGTAGAGTTGAATAAGAAATATAAGGGTAAGTCACAGATTGTAGAATTCTTTGGATCTGATGCAAGTAATGAAGCAGTAACTGCAAGACCAGGTTGGAGATTGCCAGATATTGATAAAGAATTCTTTGCAAATTATGTAAAGAAGTTGAAGGATAACAATATTGCATTCAATTATACAATGAATTCAATTCAACCTTATGGTTCAAAAATGGAAATGTTGAATCATAAGAAGGATATTCAGGATCTTGTAAAATGGTTAGAAAATATTGGTGTATACAGAATTACTGTGGCAAATCCAATGATGTTGCTTTTTATTAGAGAAGTATCGGATATTGAAATTGAGATGTCATGTATTTCTCATATTGATACTGTAACCCAGTTGAAGTATTATCATGAAACATTTGGAGTAAATAAGTTCTGTAATTCAATTCTTAAGAATCGTAATAAGCATTTCTTAATTAATGCACAGAAGTATTGTGACGAAAATGGTTGTATATTAGAATGTATGGCTCAAGAATTTTGTGGGGTAGCTGGTGTTGATAGAAATGGAATTCATTATGCCACACATTGTGTATTTAGAGATTCTTGCTATCTCTGTCATGCAACAAACAAAACAAAAGAGGATAGTATGTCTTACAATAATTATCCAATGGGATATTGTATGTCAGCACGTTCATCAACCCCAGAAGCTTGGCTTCGTATGAGATTCATTAGACCAGAGGATCAAAAGATTTATCGTGAAAATACTGGTGTAAATTATTTTAAACTTTCTGGTAGAACTGGTACAACAGAGTATTTGAAATATGTGATGGAAGCATATATGTCAGAAGACTTTGATGGTAATGTAATTTCTTTATGGAAACCTCTTTCTTCAATTTATGATGGCAAGACAGAATTGAAGTCTAAGACAGATATTGATATTCCAAATAAGAAGCTTGATGGATTCATCAATAAATGGATGGATGGAAATGGATGGGAATGTGCTGATCAACTATGTGGTACCACATGTGATTTTTGTGCAAAATTCGCTAAAGAACATAACTTATATGACTAATATAACTAACTCAGATTTGAAACTTCTCAAGTCATGTAGAGCAGAAATTACAAGAGGTGACCGGTCATTGGTTAACCTCTTGATTTCTAGAATGAATAATGCTATATTGATAGGAAGAGTTAAGAAGAAAGCATGTGAACCTATTGTACAACCTGACAGATGGAATCGTGTAATGAAAAATGTACATAAGCAATTAGAAGGTACAAGGCTTTATAATGAATATAAAGAAGAATTTGACTATCTTATTGATAGTATATTCAATATTATTCATGAAGTATCATGTAAATTGCAAGAAAAGGATCATGACAATAAATAAGAAATTTGTAAACAATCACATGCAAGATAAGAATATCTTGTATATACCTATTATCTCTTCTATTAATAGAGAGACTAATAAATACAATTTGGATAGTGATGGTAATGTAGTACGTTTCATTACATTTTTTGAACATCATAAGAATTTCAATACTTTGACAATATTGCTTCCAAAAAATAATGAATCCCATGATATCATTGACAAGTGGGTAAAAGACAATGATAACATTAAAATCATTTGGTCAGATAATTTTGGTAATCATGCAGGTGAACAAAGAAGTGATTCTGATGTTGTAAGCAAGATGGAAATGGAATTGTTTGAACTTATAAACAATCCAGATAATGGTAATGATTTTAATATTGTAATGTTTGAAAGCCAATTCTTAGGAAATCTATTGGTTGATCCATATTGGTTTAGAGGATTTGAAAAGGTTTTCTGGTGCCCAGTTTGTAAGATTGATAATGAACATACAAGAAATTTCTTAGAGGGATATGATGTTTTGAATAGAAAATTGTTTCAACTTTCTGATTGGTCAATTGTAGAAAGTCCAACACAACTCAAGAAATTCTCTTTACCAGAATGTTCAATATACCCTTATTATATGATGATGGATCGCAATCTGAAATATTTTGATTATATGACGGATTTTGGATTGAAAGATACTATTAAAACAATTAAGAATCTTGATACGGGTACTTATTCTATTTATTATATTCCTTATAGATTGACTGATGAAGGATATAAAGTAGATGATGTCATTTCATATATTAATTATGACTATGCTGATGTAGTTGTTGTGTATTATACAGATCCAAACAATAGTGGAGCAATGGAAGATTTGAAGAAAAAATTCAATTCAACCGTTGTTTTCATCAAATTATCAACAGATAGAAATACACATTTTACTATGTTGTCATCAGAAGATGTTGTTGTACCATACTTTGAAGATTTAGATTTTATTAATCATGCAACTTTATGGGAAATGATGTCATCAAAGGCAAGATGTCAATTTGGAATAACTAAGGAACAATATGATATGAATTCATATAATATGAAATCTTGTAATAGATGTTTCTATATTGATTTAAATAATTTATAAAAAGATAAAATATGAACGTGGTAATTTGTGCTGGTGGATTACAGACTCGGTTTGGTGAGCTTTCTTGTTTTCCTAAGATATTGTTGCCATCAAAAGATGGAACACCAATTTTGATTAAGCAATTAGATTATTTTGATGAAGCAAATACAGTAAGTATAGTTGTAAATCAAAAGTTTGCAAAGATCATGAAAGCTTATATTGAAATCAACCATCTTAATGTTGATGTGATTGTGTCTGATAATACTAATGGTTCAGGCAATACTTTAGCTTCTGTATATGATGATCTTCCAAAGAAGAATGTTTTGTTTTTCTGGTCAGATATTCTGTTTGATAATAATGAATTCAAATTGGATAGAAAAATTGAGGATAAAGACAATTGTGTGATTTTTACTGTAAATGATGCAAAATATCGATATAAGATAGAAGATGGTAAGATTGTAAACAGATCATTTGCTTATGATGGAAATGTTCCAGGTATTTTTTGGATCAAAGATATTTCAGAAGTTATTCCAACTAAACCATGTGATGAAAATAAAGATTTGATTGATATTATCCAAGAAAAGGTAAATGATGGTATGATTACTTTTGTTGAATCAAATATCAATACAAAAATCACTGAATATAAGTCATTATCAGAATATAAGAAGATCATGTCAACTTCTTATCAGAAAGATTTAGTTTTACCTACTGATATGGAAGTTTCATATACTGATAAAGAATCCATGCAATATGTAGCAAAAACAAATGAGCATTTAAATTATCAATATGACTGGATTTCTTTCTTATCTTATAATCCTGGAATTAGTGATTATGTTGTAGATATGCCAGTAAGTAAGACAGAAGATGGATATGTTTGCGATATGCACAATCTTGAAGGATATACACATGCATCAAAGGTAAATCTTACTAATCTTTTAAATAATTTTGTAAGATATAAAGTAGATGTTCCACTGTCATATTCGGTAAAATTTTTGTTGGAAGAATATAATGGTAAACCACTGAAGGGTATTTGTGATACATGTAGGCTTTTTGAAAATAACAGAACATTTGCAGAAGTTCAAACACTTATAGATAATGCATGTAATCTTCTTATAGATGGTTTAGCAAATGATGAATGGGTACTAACTCATGGAAACATCAATTCTCATAATGTTCTTGTGAATATGACTGGTGATATCAAAGTATATAACCCAATATCAAGAAGAAATGGATCATTTTTCTGCCATCCAATTGTTGACCAATCAGAAGCTTATATGGTGGAGATTGGATTGGATGATGCTTTGAGAAAGGAAATGACATATAAAGTAGATGAACTTCCAAAGATAGAAGATTGTGATATGTTTATTGAAACTGCTATCTATCTTCATTTGCTTGGTATGCTTCCAATGTTTGCGAAAGATATTATGAAATTGAATATTGTATTGGAGTATGCTATTTCAGGATTGTCTAACATAATTAATGAATGCATTGATGGAAACAAGTAAATTTAAAACATCAAGAAGAGTATTGAAAGAAGGTTTGACTTGGGCTGATTATTTTAAGTCCAAGCATACCTTAGAATATATCAATATGAAGAAAATCATAATTTCTGACTGTGATGGTATATTGACAGATGGAAATATGTCTTATGATGAAAACAGAAAACGATTCAAAACCTATGGTTGTCATGATAAGGAATTATTCAATATCGCTAAAGATCTTGGATGGGAATTCTTATTTGTAACAGATGATAAGACTGGATGCGACATTACAGACAGAAGAATAAGTAATTCTTTCATGTTACATGTTACAGAAGCTGATCCAAATGAAAGAGAAAAATTAGTTAAGAAATATAGAGATAACGGATATATTGTTGCTTTTATTGGAGATAGTCCAAGTGATGTATCAGCAGCTATAGCAGCAAATATATGTGCTACTACAGATAATTGCTTTGAATATATAAAGTCATTTTTCCATTATGTTTCTAAATATCAAGGTGGACATGGAGGATTTGCCGATATATTATATCAACTAATGTTGATGGATAAAGATGATCTTAAAATCTATAGATAAAACTATAAAATCAATACTGTATTTTTAATTTAGAAATAAATTTAAATACAGTATTTTATGGTTAAACATATAGAAGAACCTAGTGGAAAGGGAAGAATAGCATGCATATCTTTACCAGTAAGACATATACTGGTAAATAGAGATAATATTACCATGTATAATGTATATCATTATTGGAAGTATTTGACAGAATTCTTAAAATATGATAAAGTATATATATTGACAACATCATTGTCTAATTCTGGTGAAAAATATAATAACATATTGAAAGATTGCCCATTGATATATGGAATTGAAAAGAAAGACTTGTTATTAGATTATCATATAAATGACATGTGGATTGTTCCAGCTCAGCTAAATATATTTGGCGGAATGGCTACTATGACCTTTCCATTTTGTATGAATAGAATATATGAATGGTGGAAATCAAAATCTGCATCAGATAGGATGATATTCATTAATGATGATCCAGAAGTATGTAAACTTTGGTTTTTCAGATATCACACTAATCGTTATGCTATTAAGAAAGATGCAAGGATAGTGTGGAAACAAGGAATAAATCAAGATAATTGGAATACAGAAATTGATTTGTTAGAATCAAGATATGATGATATATGTAATATGGAAAATGATTTTGATTTGGCATTTTGTGGATTAGATTATGATAAATATGTTAAAGAGTATGCGATAAAGGTCTTGCCAAAATCTTGGTTTAATTTCAATGTTTACTATTACATTACATTAAATGATGATTTAGATTTGAGAATGAGAAATTATGACTTTAATGATAAGAAATATTCTGCTTGTTATTATGGGTATATTAAAGATTCAGATAGAATAGCTAGAACAGAAGAATTTTACAGTAAAGTTGATAAACCATTTTTAGTAATTAAAGGAGGTAGTAAGAATTTCTTTAAACATGTAGATTTTGACCATGATATTGAGGTTGTAAAAAATATGCCATATAGAGATTTGTTAGAGTTTGTTCCATCAAATGCTAAGTCTTCATTAATAACACATAACAAATGTATATTGGGTAATCAAGTATCACCAAGATGGTTTGATTTGATGCTTATGGATATTGTATGTTTTGTAGATGAAAATTTTGATCCAAACCACGAATTGTGTGATGATTGGCTATATGAACATACATATTGTAAGAATGGACAAGATTATGCAGATAAGCTTAAGAAAATAGAAAACAACGAACCATTATATAGAGAGATTGTTCAAAGACAACGTAAGTTTGTATTTAAAAAGTATGAAAAATATCTCCCTGTTGACTATATTAATAGATATAAATAAATTTAAAATATATAGTATGAATTGGGTGGAAACAATAACTAAAATACCTATTTATGTATATCAATCATCCACAGATGGTAAGAAGTATATTTATATTTGTAAATAAAAATGGAAAAAATTCGTATTATAGTTCTTGAGGGTCATGACCGTTGTGGCAAGGGAACTTTATTGGAAAATTTGAAGAATAGATTTGATGATTTTTTAGTATATAATCCGGTATCAGCTGAAAAGGAAAGAGTAGATTATAAAAATCCACAGAAATTTGAAGAATGGATTAGAAAAACAATTCGTAAAGTACTTGATGACTTATATACCATGTCAAAGTTGAATGGTACTAGTAGACCTATTGTAATGGATCGTCTTTTACTTACTGATAATGTATTTGCAGATTTATTTGATCGTGAACATGTAGTAGAAAAGTATTTTGGTAGAGAAATTGAATCAAACTTCAAATTGACTAATTACATTATGCTTTGGAGAAATCCGGAAGAGTATAAAGACCGAGTAAATTTGTTGAAAGAAAACCAAGATTTTACTGGAAAAGAAATTGATGATATTCTAAGTTTATTTAATAAATATAAGAAATCCGATGATATTGTAAAGTTGATTGACAATACAGATACACCAGAAGATATATTAGATGATTTTGTATCAACATTTATTGAAGAAACACCTAAATGGAAATTAGAACATGATAGTACAACACATTAAAACATTGAATTATACAAAACCTACAGATTTGTTCAACTATATTATAGATATGGTGCTTTGAATATAATGTTACTAGGTTGTACTAAGATAAATGTAAAGCGTGATGCTCTAGTAATAGAGCCAACGAATATGAGGTTTGTAGTGAACCCAATTAGATTGACTTTAGGTCAATAAAATGAAATTTTATTTGAAATTTATTTGTTTTATTCTATATTTTATATGTAAAATAATTATGTTAAATTTTAAAATAGAATACACTATGATGACTACATTTGTTAAGAAATATAATTTTGCTAAGTTCATTAACTTCATTAGATCAATTGATGGAGATTTCAACAATGCTTCTATTGAAAATATTACTGATGCAATATATGATGATACATACGATAATAATGAAGATGAACTTGTTAATTCTGACAAGTCTGGTATTATAGATGTATTGGATATCATTAAGGCAGCAATGACAAAGAAAAGAGCTAAGAACATTACTGTTACTATTGCCGATAATGAATATATTAGTGATGTAATTAATGTTTGGATGAAACTTGGCAATAATCCTACTTATGTTTTGTCATTATGTAAAGGAATCTATGAAGAAAAGATAAATGAATGGTTAGAGCTTAATTAAGTTTTGCCATTCCTAATTAATGTTTAATAATTTAAAAAGTAAAATTAAAAGAAAAATGAAGAAGTTTATTTTGACAATGTTGCTGTCTTTGACAGCGGTATTCAGTGTTAATGCTCAGACACAGTCTAACTATGCTGGTAGTTCTAAGTTCACAGACAATGTTTCTGTTGGTGTAGTTGGTGGTGTTGAGACTAATCTCAATCAGTGGAATTGGCCACAGGGTGCTGTAGCTGGTATTGTTATCAATAAGGAGATTACTCCAGTATTTGGTGTAACACTTGAAGGTAATACAAATATCAATGGACTTAGTAATTGGTCAAAACCAGTAACGCATTTTCATTGTGCAAATACATTTGATGGAATTTCAACTTATTTGACAGGTCGTGTAAATCTTACTAATGCTATTTGGAAGTATAATGGTAAGCCACGTAAGTTTGAGGTAGAGGTTAATGCAGGTCCTGGTTATGGTTTCCTTTTGCACGAGAAGTACAATGCTTTGCTTGCTAAGGTAGGTCTTAATTTGAATTACAATGTAACAGATGCATGGACTATTGCTTTGCGACCAGCAGTTGTATATGATTTGAGTGGTACAGGTTCATTCAATACAGAACGTGCTATTGGACAAGTTACCGCAGGTATTGTATATCACTTCAAGACAAGCAATGGCACCCGATCATTCAACAAGGCTAAGCTTTATGATCAGGCAGAGGTTGATATGTTGAATGGAAAGATCAATACACTTCAGAAGAATCTTAATGATGCAAATGCAACTATTGAGGTAATGCATGATTCCCTTACAAAGGCAAATGCTTTGATTAAGACTAATGAAGTTACTAAGATGGTTTATCCAAAGGTTCAGTTTAAGAAGGGTACTGCCAAGATTGAATCAACATCTATGGCTAATATTTATGATATCGCCGATGCATTGAAAGATGTTGATGGTACTATCAAGGTAACTGGATATGCTTCTACTGAAGGTTCTACTAGATATAATAAAGAACTTTCACTCAAGCGAGCAGTAGCGGTTAAGAATGCACTTATCAAGGCAGGTGTTGATGCATCAAAGATTAAGACTATCGGTGCTGGTCCTGTAAATAAGTTTTCTCCTGATAACCTTGGTTTGAATCGAATTGTTACAACAGAGAAGTAACATTAAATAAATCCTCTGAGAATTACAAACAAAAAATCTCAAACAAAAAGCCAGGTCCTAGGACCTGGCTTTGTTCGAATATAAGATTAAATAAATTAATACAATTGAATATGTTTTTCATTATCTGAGTCTTTTCTCATGATACTTGAGAAATTAGAAAATTTACCAACAGTTTTAACTATTACATTACATTTCTTGAATCTAGGATCCGCCCAAGAAACGAATCCAACAACAGTCAATGGTAATTTTCTGTTTTTTCTTGCATCCATAATGACAAATGTCATAGGTTCTTTTTCTCCATAATGAGATACCTTTAATTCACCATCTTTCAACATTTTCAATATATCATCTTTAGCACCCATTATAGCCTCAATAATTTCAGGATCCTCTACTTTTCTTTCTGACTTTCTATGTTCAACATGAGTTCCAGTCATTATGCTTATAGGAGAATACTTGTATGTCCCTTTGCTTTTATCAAATACAGGCCAAATTTTCTTGTTAGCTTCAAAAACGAAACCCAAGTCAATTTCCAAAGATTCTGATATATATTGCGAAAAATTTATCATATTTTATTGAAATTTCTGAAAGAAATACTATATTTATTATGTAATAATAATTATGATTAAAAATGAAAAGAAACATGAACACTTCAGTAAATAAAGTAGAAAATACAGTACGTCACTTCGCTAATAAGATGGGTATCAAGTTGGCAGAAGTAGAAGTTGGATTTGTACCTTCTTATGAATATGAAGTTTATGATAATGAAACAGATGAAACTGACAATACTTATTCGGTTTTGGTAACTGTTGCAAATCCTCATACTCTTTCAAACAAGAAAGCAAAGAAGTTTATTGCTCAGTTGGAAGGAATGTTCTATACAAATAAGAAGTGTAGAAAAAACAATGAATCAGTATTTGTTTACTTCGATAACTTTGATATTGAAGATTAATGTTTTATTCTTAAATAGAAAATAGAAATGGAATCAGCAAAGATAAGAAATATAGAAAAGTGTAAAGAAGAAGTATTAGGCATTTGTTCTAAATATCAATTGAATGTACTTGATATATCATCAAAAGAAATTCAGTTAGATGATTTGCATAAACAATATGTAATTGATATTTCTACTGATTGTGAAGATGATGATATCTATGATAAAGTCTATACAAGATGTGGATTCATTAATGAAGAGCGTTTGCCTGATGCTGATCTTACAGTAAATTTAAATGAAGTCAATATATAAAAATGAATAAGTTAAAGAAGAATTGGAAAGAAATTTTGATCGCAATCTTGATATTGTTTGGAATGAACAAATGTACAGTAAGTTGCAATAGAGGATCAAAATTGAACAAAGCTAATCAAGAAATTGTATATAAAGATAGTTTGAACAAAGTAATGACAGATTCTATCAAGTCATTGAATGTTACTATTGCTAATTTAACAGATAAGAATGGTATGTTGTCAGAATTCAATCGTCAACAGACCAAGTCTGATTCTCTCAATAGAGCTACACAAAAGGAACAGCTCAATCAAGTAAAGAACATGGTTAATCGTCTAAAAAGAAAGTAATTATGCCAAGAAGATGTAACAAGTCACCAAAATACATGTCAGAATATGAACATGATTTGACATGGATGGCAATGAGATATGCTATCGGAAGACATACAATTGCTGCACATTCTATCTGTTGTGATATGGGGAAGAATGTTTATGGAAGATTGTCACAAAGAGATTGTGAATTTTTATCATCAGATATTCGGAGAGAGATCGCAATGAAATTAGGATGTTATCCATTTAATTTTGTTATGAGTTATGATGTTCCAACAAATTCAGATGACTACCGACCATTGTCACGATTGATTGAATGGATGATAGATAACAATATTGAAACACCAGAAGATCTTACTATTTGGGATGAAATCAGGTATAAAGGAAAGGATTTTTCAGGTAATTCATTATACGAAGCTACTCAGATTGATGGACCTAAGCATTATGAAACTTCTGATTTCTTAGATATGCTTGAATGGGAGAATTTGTCAGATCTTCTTGATGTTAAGAACCATAAGTTTTGCATTGTATTACAGGAAGGTAAAATGGAATTCAACATTGTTGAATACTTTGAAACTTATGTAAGAGAATCATATAAAACTTTGTCATTCAAGAAAGTTAAGGTACCAGTTGCAGAGTATTCTAATAATCCTTATGTACTTCCTACTATTGATCCTAATACTATCATTGAGGCAGATCTTACAAAGGAACAGATTTATGGAAAACAGAAGGAATTAGAGAAGAAAGGTAACATTGTAGAAATGCCAAGTTTGAAATATAGTTAAAAAGTTAAAATATTAAAATATGTTAAATAAACTAAAAAATTTTTGGACTAAGATTTGTCTTGCATATTATATCATCAAAGCAGACAATAATCTTGTATTGACAAATTCTTGTTTCCATACATCAGTGAAGAATTTGGATATCTTATCAGATGGACATCATTATATCTGTTTGGAAAATGCAGATGGTGGATTTGATATTTCATATATGATTCCATGGAATATGGGTAAGAAGTGTTTTACTATTACAGTTTCAAGATTGAAAGGTGACAATGCAGGTGCTATAGCAGATGCAACACTTAATTTGTTGAACAATCATACAATGTCTGGTATGATTACAGGAGATAGTAAGAATCAACCAAAACCAACAAACTATATTTCTTATAAGTAATATACATGGCTACTATAGATGATATTAAAGAAACAGTAAAGAATCATAATGAGGGGTTATATCTTGATGATTATGAGTTTGAATGGTATCCAGTATCTGGAAGAAATACCTTGGTTATAACACCATTAAAGGGTGCGCAGATTATATCAATGTATGTTGATAGTAATGACAAACTTCATGCAATTGTCAAAGAAGAGCCTTATAAACAATATAATCCTATCAATATAACTGTAAGAGTACAGAAGTGTCCAATTCCTGGTAAAGGATATAGTACAGAATTGAATCCAGATTTTAGTAAGGATAAGATTATTTTTACAATATTCAATAAATGTGGATATCCAGAATATTATGTATATATGGATATGAGAAATGAATATTGGGTACACGAATATAATTTAAAGAAAGCTAGTAATTTATTAGGTTCAATTTTTTGAAATTATTAAAGATTGTTCTATATTATAATTGTAATTATTAAAATGATTAAAATATAAAATAATGGAGATAATAAAGATTAAGCAGTTTGATGGATCAGAAAAGGCAGTTATATTGCCTGTACGTGGAATGGTAGGTACTTTACATGTAGGATCTGATCGATATGTTGTATGTTGTAATGCTGTCATAAGTAACAAGAAGGTACGTCTTGTGAATATTTATGATATTACTGAAGATAATAAAAACCAGTATATATATGAAAAGGATGGAGTAGAATACTTGACAGATGAAGCATTCAATAAGTTCGTACGTGGTGGAGAATTATATTCATTGAGAAAGAATGGAACTTGGAGAGAGGTTGGAATTCCAACACGAGAATCATGTTGTATTGTGACATTTGGTAAAGCTAATCCACATCTTGATCCTGATTTTTAATAGATAAAATAAATTAATAAATAAATAAAATTTAAATAATCATGGGAATTTTTGATATTTTCGAAGACGTTGTAAAGTTGACTGAGTCTGATAATGTTACTAAGTTGAATGGTGTTGATATGAGTAAAGTTACACAGGAGGAGTTTAATGATGCCATGGATTTTCTTGATGGATTGAAGGATAATGACTTTGTAACATTGCTGATTGGTGATGAGTATATTGACAACTTCAAGGCAGAACTTCAGGCTAAGTGGGATATGACTCATGAAGCTCCAGAGCCAGAATCTAAGAATGTACCTACTAGTAATACTGTAGATTCACAGATTGATAAGTTGGTTGATGAGTATATGGAATCACTTGATATTCCGGATAATTCACTCATGAAGAAGTTGGTACCTATGGCAAAGGAATCTTACAAGAAGTTTGCAGAATTTATTTACAATCATGAGTAACTTATGTTAGTAGTATCTGAATTGGAAAAAGCGTTGACAAGATCTCTTGAAGAGGTCTTGCCATCTGCATTAGAAGAAGGTTTCAAACATGTATTGCCATGTACTTCTAAAGCAGGAAATAAAGCTGCTAAAGAATTTGGTGAATCTATTACTAAAATGATTGCAGAACCTTTGGGTGTCCGTTTTTCGAACGCTATAGATTATTATATCAAAAATGCAGATATCTATGGGCAAATCATAACAGTTGGTTCTCCTACAACACAAACTGCTAAGATTGAAAGTCCTAGTCCATTGACAAATGGTAAAGTACCAAATACTTTAGGTATTAAGTAAAATGTTAAAATGAAAGTAACAGATGATGTTGTAAAAGAAGAATTCAAGGCAAAAAGATATTTGTATAATCCTAATACTCTTAGAAGATACACATCTAGGATAGAAGGAAAATACAATAAAGACATATATGAATATTTAATCAACAGATATGATGATTCTGATTCATTAAAAGAAACTTTGTTTAGAATCTATAATGGAATAGAAGAACATCCTAAATGCCCTACTTGTGGTAAACCGGTTAAAATGGTTAAAGGGCATTTTCAGGAGTATTGTTGTAGATTATGTATGCAAAAATCAGAATTGGTCAAAGAACATAGAATAAAAACCAATCTTGATAAATATGGAGTAAGTACAAATTTACAAATAAAAGAAGTGGTAGATCTTGCAAAAGCAAATTCACATTCAAAAGAAGCAATATTAAAGAAACAATACACAAATAAGATAAAATATGGATATGCAACACCATTTCAAAATAAAAAATCAATGGATAAGGCTATTTTTAATGCACATACTGTAATTGCAAATAATAAAAGAAAAGATACGTGTTTGAAAATATATGGGGTTGCAAATCCTGTCCAATCAAAAGAAATTCAAGAAAAGTCAAAACTAACTTGTTTAAAAAAATATGGAGTAGACAATTATTCAAAAACAGAAAAATTCAAAAAATATATATCTGATTACATTTCTTCTGATACAATACAAAATAAAATAAACAACACAAAAAGAAAAAACAATACATTCAATACTTCTAAACCAGAAGATAAAGCTTATGAATTTTTAACCCAGTATACAAATGTTATAAGACAATATAAATGCAAATGTTATCCATTTTGTTGCGACTTCTATTTAAAAGATTTTGATATTTTTGTTGAATGTAATTTTCATTGGACACATGGAGGACATCCATTTGATCCAAGTTCAATCAAGGACCAAGTAAAATTAGAGAGGTGGAAAAGAAAAGGAACAAAATATTACAACAATGCAATAAATACTTGGACTAAAATGGATGTTGAAAAAAGAAACAAAGCAAAAGAAGAAAATTTAAATTATGTTGAATTTTGGTCTTTTAAAGAATTAAAAGAATATTTTATTGATTATTTTGAAAATCATAATATTGGTTGACTATATTATAATTGTAATATATAAAATAAAACAAATGTGTTGCAACACACATTTTAACAAGTAAATTTAAACAAAAACATTTAAAAGTAAAATTATGACAAACGAAAATTTGAACTCAATTGAAAACGACATTCTTGGTTTTGATCCATCACAGTTGACAGTTTATCAGGAGCAACCACAGCAGACTTCAGGTGGAAATCCTAACATTTATCACCCAAAGCCAGCTCTTTCTAAGGCAGAAGATGGAGTTTACCGTTCTCAGATCAAGGTTATCTATAATCCATGGGATCTTCGAAACAGTATTCTTGAACAGCAATCTTATGCTTTACAGGATAGCAATGGTTTCTTCTCTGTTGTAAGTTCATTGACAAACAATGACAAGAATTGCCCAGTATTTAAGGCATGGAAGCAGTGTCATTTCTCTAAGGATGAAAAGATGCAGAAGCAGGCTTTGACCAAGGACAAGGGTGGACGTGGTTTGTTCGACAAACGTTATGCACGTTATGCACTTATTCAGGTTATTGAAGATAACAATCAACCAGACTTAGTAGGAAAATATTTATTCTGGAAGCTTCCTAAGGCTATTTGGGAGACAATCAACGCTAAGATGGCTCCAAGTCCTGAGTCTAAGAAAGCTAGTATTCCTGTTATGGATTTCTTGTTTGGTCGTGCTATTGACCTTGAAGTAACACCAGGTCCAGATGATCCAAAAGCACCTGAGCGTAAGACCCGTGAGATTAGCTACAATACTTCAGAACTTACCGATGATGTAGTTAGTTGTACTAATCCTGATGGAAGTCCATTACTCGATGATGATCAGCAAGCTGTACTTGATCAGTATGTTGAGGAGATGACAAAGAAAGTTTGGAAGCAGAAGGATCCAGATCTTCGTGCTACAGCTCTTGCAGAAATCAATGCAGAAGAGAACACAAAGAAACTTCGTGAGTTGTATCATGGTGTAATTGAAAAGATCAAGAGCTTCTGTCCTAATCTGATTGAGGAACTTGGTTACCATGAGTGGTCACCTGAAGTAACAGCTCGTGTCAATGCATGGATTAACATAGTTCTTGCTGGTAATGATCCAACAAATCCATTGCCATCAGCAACACCAGCAGCACCAACAACTACTGCCCCTGTTGCTACTCCTTCGGATACAACAGAATCAACACCAACAGCTGGTTCTGATGATCTTCCATTCTAATTTACATAAAAAGCTGGAACTTAAGTTCCAGCTTTCTTTTTGTATTTTTATTTATTTGATTTATTTGATCTAATTAATTGTTTTGAAAATTTTCCAAATGCTTCTGGGTCATCAAATACATGAAGAATTATTGTTTTATCCTGTATTGCATCCACATATAATCCATCATTATTGAATTTTATGTTTTTTGTTTTATTCGTAAACTTACCTAATGCTTTAGCAAAAGTACACACATAACGTATAACTTCACTAGTTATATCATTTGCCATTGTACTACCGTAAAAATATCCATCCATTACTTTACTTGATGGTGATTCAAATGTAATTGATGAACCATCTTTGTATAAGAATCCAAAATAACCTTGGTTTTTATCTCTTATATTATCTAAAGCAATATATACACTATTAGAAGATTCTATTTTATTGACTGCGGATTTCATATCTCCATCAAAATTTTTATCAAACGGATCAAATCCCAATTCATCCAATATATCTTCTTTTGAATCATAAATTTTATCTTTTATTTGAGATAATGGACAATTCATTATTGCCTTTGTTTAGTGCCTCTACAATAAAATTAACTAAGCTTTCCATTATTTTTTCTTTCTTAACTGTATTTTTGCATTATGTGTATTTTCGTTAACACCATATATACCGAATTTGCCTCCACCTATTTTGATATCAGTATTATCAGCAGAATCTATTGCTGAAACTAAACTATCAATTGAGTCAATTGATTTATCATCATCCATTTCAAATCCACCACTATATTGATTTGAATATGAATATACATACCAATTCTTTGCTTTAGGTTGATACTGAATTTCACAATCTAACAATTTACCCTTTGCTCCATAATGTGCTGCATTTGAACCAAATCCTCTAGTATAGAAATAGTATTCTGGATTTTGTCTTAAGAATGTAACAACATCTTCTGCTTTAACACTTTTTACTGAATAATCCTTTGCTTCATTCAAGGATACATTTAATGATTCTGTTAAACTTATCATTTTTTTTTGTTTTTATATAATAAAAATAATTTGAAATTTTTTATGTTTGTACTATATTAAATCTGTTAAAAACAACATGTTTAATTTTTAAAATTTATGATTATGACGATTTTGATTGGAATTATATTGATTTTCTTAGGTATGAGCTTTTATATGATAAACAATGAAAGACGTATATCTAATGATTGGTTGTGTATGATTGGTTGTCTATTATTGATAACTGGTGCACTCATAATTGGAATGACAATGGATGGTACAATGTAGTTTTAACTTTAAAGTAAGATAATGATGAAGAAGATAAAATATTTGATAGTAGGTTCTGCATTTTTAGGTGGACTATCAGGAACATTACCACCTATGTTTATTAATGCCAATCCTAACATTAATTCATTAGTAAAAGAAAAGGAAGACAGTACTCATCTTTGGAAAAATATCAAGCTATATAGTGTAGTAAGAGATACATTGACTATAGAAGAAAGAGTACAACGTATTGAGGAAATGATGACTATTGATATCAATGCAATGGCAAAGTCTTCTAATATACATGAACATCATACTAATACTTATGAACATATTTATACATATAAGAATGCAAGCATAAGTAAGAAAGGAAAAGAGTTCATCAAGAAATATGAATCTTGTGTCCTTACTGCTTACAAACTTAAAGGTGAAAAGAGATATACTATAGGTTATGGTCATGTAATCTATGAAGATGATATCCCACATAAGATAAGTCAAGAATATGCTGATAAGCTCTTTGATAAGGATATGGATAAGTTCAATGCCCATGTAAGAGAATTGCTTTCTGAACTTGACCATAGATTTATCTATACTCAATCATTTATTGATGGGTTGACATCATTGACATACAATTGTGGACCAGATGGTGTAAGAAAGACAAAGTTCTGGAAACGAATGAAGGCATGCCGATATGATAAGAAGACAAAAGCTATCAATAAGAAAGACTTGATTTATGCCATAGAGGCTGTTAAAACAGCTAACATTTCTAGATTATATTACTCTGGTCACAAGAACAGAAGAAAAGCAGAACATAATAAAATGACAGAAGAAGTATAAAATATTATAATTATAGAATCTATGAAAGTAAATACTAAGAGTATTATTATAGCAGCCATAACATTTGTATTGTTTCTTACAGGAAGCATGATTATTGTCAACAAATGTACTGGGTCATCAAATGATATTGCTATAGTGGGTGATACATTGACATCAGAAGGAAAAGTAATGGAATTTGATTATCAAAATCATAAGTTCATCAATATTGTGAAATCTGGTGAGAATGGCAATACAGAAAGTTTTATTGTCCATGATCCTAACTGTCGATGTAGTATAAAGAAACTGAACAACATTACTACAGTCATTACAAATAATGACAATCATAATAGTATGAGTTCTGATTCCATTATAAAAGCTAACTTTAGAGTTGTACTTTCTAAACTAAATTCATTGCATAATGACAATATTGTATTGATGAAAGAAGTAAAGACTTTACGTGTTGAAGTTGCAATGCTTAAGAAAATGAAGACAAATTGCGCTTATAAACCAGTTCATAGAAAAGCACAATCAAAGAAGAGAAGATAATAAACATCACTTATAGTTCTGTTTAAGAACTTAAGTTAATGAACATCACTTCAGTTCTGTTCAAGAACTTAAGTTAATGTTCTCCAGGTTCCCCTGTTAAGCGCCTGGGTCACACAGGGAGCGGAAAATTGTTTAAGAATATATTTATATACCTGAAATATATTTAACGTCCCTGTGTGGCTTTTTATTTAAATAAAATTTTGAAATATCCCAAGATTGTTCTATCTTATATCTGAACAAAAAATGATAAAATTATGATAGAATTGATTTTTGGAATAATTGCTTTATTAGCAGGTCTTTTCATAACAGTATTTGTCCTGTTTATAGTAGTGGGATTAATAAAACTGTTTATTGGAAGTATTGCTTTCATGGGAGCATTTGTTTTGAAGGCCATAGGTAGTTTCATCTTTTGGTGTATTGCTATCTTCGTTGCAATATGTTTGATTTTTTAAATTTGATATATAAATTATGATGGATGTTAATGTAGAAAACTTGAGAAATAAGAAATTGTTTAAAGTACATGCTGATATTACTGTATATGGTCAGTTTACCAGTAGAGTAATTCCATTGTCTATAAGTGTTATTGCTAATGATGAGCAAGAGGCGAAAAATATCGCTAGACATGTTAAGATTACTAATGTAAGCATTGACAAAGTTAAACAAGAAATAGATTTTACTAAGCATATTCACAATGAAGACAACAATAGTAAAGAATAGAAAAATTCCAACCATATATGAATTAGGTTTATATGGATATTATGGTGCTATTTCATTGATTTCAGTTGTATTGTCTTATCCATTGACTGATTATTTTATGGCTAATACTAGCGGAACTATAGATTTTTGTTTGTCAATTTTTATGACAACAATTTCAGCATGTTTAGTATTTGTAGCATTCATTATATGTGGTGGAATTCCATTAACAGAGTGGTTAGATGAAAAAGAAAGAAATGAAGGTAACAATTTCGATAAATACATTTTTTAGAGATAAGATACAGAAAGATGGATTCAAAACTTATATCATTACAACATTAATACTTGTTGGATTGATGTGGTTGAATAATGTTGGAGAAAATACTATTCCAGGATTCATCTTAGTATATCTGTTTTTTGTATTTATTAGTATAGTTTGTTTAATGATTAGTAGCGATGATGAATACAGGAGAACTCATCCAGAGTAAGAAATTCAACCATAAGGCTTTTTGTATTGTATATTCGATCTTCTTTGGAATAACTTGGTTTATATTGAAACATAATGTTGAATATACAGGTAAAGAAATTATGATTCATAATTTGGTATTCATGACTTTATTTACTATAATCATAATTGTAATATTGGCATTAATGTTTACAGAATTAAATATTAGAAAATTGTGAAATTAGTACAAGATTATAAGATTAGATCGATAATACTTCCATGTATTGTATATACTGTTATATGTTATATTTCTTGGAATTTTTTGCAACAAACTTGGTTGAAGAAAAAATGGATATGTGCATATTGGCAACATCATTTTACGTGATAATATCAATGATGTTTACAGTATTTGTTTATGTAATTGTAGTAGTAATTCAAGAAGAGTTTAAAAATTTAAATAAAGATTAATGATGAATAATGTTTTGAAACTGACAAAAGAGAATGCAAACAAAGTATTGATTGTATATCATAAAGAAGATAATGATGGTGTGTTTTCCGCTGCATTGATGTATCATTGGATTGTTGATTGTATATCTAAACATTTACAAACTAAGAAAGAAAATGTTACTTTACTTGGTGCAGATTACAATATGCTAGATACTTTAGCTAAAGACAGAAAGAATGATATGTGTCCTTATAATTGGATAAACAAATTTGGACATGTCTATATGCTTGATGTTTCATTCAATAATTGGAAAGTAATGAAGTTCTTACATGATGCATATAGTTGTCGTTTAAGCTTTAGTTGGTTTGACCATCATGGCCCTGCATTATCATTAGCAAAGCAACATGGATATGATAATACACCCGGATATAGGGCAACAACTACTTCAACAATTGGATTAGTTTATGAACATTTGTTTGATGTACTTAGGATTAATCAGAATAAAGGCAATATGCCACAGTTGCTTCAATATCTTGCCGGTTGGGATAGTTTCCATCCTAAGCAGTATTGTCTTGAATTAGATGATTGCTATGGAGTCAATCTTGTAATAAATAGAGACTTTGAGCTGGATTTTGATAAAGTATATGATTGTGTAAAACATATCATGTATGATGATGGTTCTGAATCTGATTATGGAAGAAACTTCATTAGTGAAACTGTACTTGAAGCGGAAAGCATTGTTGATTATGAAAACTATAAGAACAAACAGTTAGTAAGCAACTATGGTGATTTTAATTGGAAGTTCATCATAAATGGAAAGGAACGTAAGGCAGTTGCATTGTTCTGTCAAGGTCCATCATCAAGTAGAATGTTCGAATCAGTAGCAGATAAAGTAGATCATGCTATTGTATTCAAACATTTGCCTAATGGAAAATGGTCTGGTTCTGTATATAATGTAAGACAAGATGATGATAGAGAATACAATCTTGGAAGATGGATCAAGAGTTTGGTAAAGACAGCAGGTGGACATCCAGGTGCTGCCGGATTTACTATCAGTAATTCTAAGTTCAATAAGTGGAATAAGAATAAGACAGTAAGTTAATAGATATAGGAGGATAAATCTATGTTTGACATAGCACAAAATATTGAAATTAACTCAAATAAAATACTATATTAAATTATTAATAAAATACACTATTTTAATATACAGTGGAGATCTAACTCTCCACTTTTACAAATAGATCTTTGAAATAAATTAACTATGAAAGTAAAGAAAAGAGATGGTAAAGTCCAAGGCTTTGATCTTAACAAGCCAATTCATGCACTCGAAAAGGTGTATAAGAATGGAGTGAAGAAAGAAGTTCCTGATGGACTTATTAGTAAGTTTACAGAATCAATAAGAGCTTGGTTAGAAACCATGAAAGAAGATGTAGTTGATATTGAAACTGTACAAGATTTCTTGAGAGATTTCCTCATGTCAATAGGAGAGAATGAAGCCGCAGAGCAATTCATCATTTATCGAGAAGAGAGATCTAGGTATCGAGAATCAAATACAAAGCTTGCCAAGAATATTGCTACAAAACTTTATGCTAAGAATGTAGTTAACCAAAATGCCAATCTTGATGAAAACAGCTTTAGTGGCCGTATTGGTGAAGCTGGAGCAGTTGTTTGTAAAGATTATGCTTTGAAAAACAACATGTCGAAGATGGCAAGAAATAATCATGAAGGAAATATGGTTTATCAGCATGATTTATCAAATTTTGCAGTTGGACAGCATAATTGTTTAACTGATCCGATTGATATTCTTCTTGAGCATGGTATTACATTGAAACAATGTGACATCCGCCCTGCTAATTCATTAAGTACTGCATTTCAATTGATAGCTGTCAATTTCCAAGTACAATCACTTGAACAGTTTGGTGGTATTTCTGCATCACATCTTGATTGGTCAATGGTACCATATTTCCGTAAGAGTTTCTTTAAGCATTACAACAACTGGTGTTATGGAATTCCATTGATGAAGTGGGCTAAACCTAACATTGATTCTAAATCAATCAAACATATCAGTGTTGATGATAAGATTTATACTGGTGTTGGATTGCTGAAACCATTGAAGAAAATGATATGGGAGAAGGCTTGGAATTCTACATTGAAGGAATTGAGACAAGCTACTGAAGCAATGAGTCATAATCTCAATAGCTTGCAATCACGTAGTGGTGCTCAGTTGCCATTTTCTAGCATCAATTATGGTACATGTACTTTAAAGGAAGGTCGTGAAATTATTAGAGCATTAATTGGTATGACGTTGGAAGGTACTGGTAAATATCATCGTACTGCTATATTCCCATGTTGCATATTCCAATACAGTAAGGAAATTCATGGTTCTAAAAAGAATCCTGGTCCTAACTATGATTTGTTCAGATTAGCATTGAAATCTACAACACAACGTGATTATCCTAATTATTGTAATGTTGATTGGAGTACTAACTGGAAAGGTAATATATTTGATAGAGAGCAAAAGAATCGGGCATTGAAGGATTTGCTCAATTTCTCTCAATCAACATACTGGGCATTTGCTAAATGGTTGTCAGAACATCCAGATTATGAAGATTATTTGTCATTGGAAGGTTATTATGACTCTGTTGAAGATCATTGGGAAATTAAAGTAAAACCAGCAGAGAAATTCACTAGATATGAAGTGATGAGCACGATGGGATGCCGCACATACAATGGTTATGATATCAATTGTGATTCAAATTATTTCTTTGACATATTTAGAAAGATAGCAGAAACTGGTAAAGTACAAGACAATTGGATGTTATCTGCAAATCAGAAAGATGGTCGTGGAAACATTTGTCCTGTTACTATCATCATGCCTACTTTAGCTATGATGGCAAAAGAATCTGGTAGCAAAGATGTAGTAGAAACATTCATGAAGTTGCTTGATAAGAAGATCCATGAAGCAAGAGAAATGCTTCTTGAAAGATTTACTTTGATTTGCAGCCAAAATTCTAAGTCTGCTCCATTCATGTGGACAAATAATACAATGGTAGGATATATCCCTGAAGAAGGTCCTGTATCTGCTATGAAACATGGTACATTAGCTATCGGACAAATTGGATTAGCAGAAACATTGCAAATATTGATTGGGTGTGACCAGACAGAAGCTCAGGGTCTTGAACTTGGAAAGAGAATTGAAAAGTTATTCAATGACAGATGTGCAGAATTTAAGAAAAATGACAAGTTGAATTTTGGAGTATACTTGACTCCGGCTGAATCCCTTTGTAAGACGGCAATGGCAAAATTCAGAGCACAATATGGTAATGATGTTAAAGGTGTTACTGATAATGATAACAAATTCTTTACAAATTCAACTCATGTACCTGTATATAAAGATATTGATTGCTTCAAGAAAATTGATATTGAAAGTGAATTGGATAAGTTCAGTAATGCAGGATGCATCACTTATGTTGAAATGCCAAGTTCAGCAACTAACAATATAGATGCTTGTGAAGAATTAGTGGTTTATGCAATGGATAAGGATCTTCCATATTTTAGCTTACATTTTCCTTTAAGTTATTGTATGGATTGCCATAGTAAAGGTGATTTCGAAGGAACATGCCCTCATTGTGGTGGTCATCATATAGAAGTGTTAAAAATGGTTACTGGGTACCTTAGTACTGATGTTTCTAATATGAATGAAGGTAAACAAGATGAATGTTCTAAACGATTAAAACATGTTAATCACACATTAATTTAAATAAGAAAAGGAGTGAACTTAAGTTCACTCCTTTTCTATATTATAAATATGAAAGATGAAGACATAATTAATAAATTTAAAGATAAAAATGGTAAAATATCACCATCAAAATTTAAAAGATATTGTAATGATGAAGATAAAGAATATTTAAAAAATAGATATCCAGATTTTAGAGATTACTTATTTTCTTTAAAAAGAATATTTTATTATGTTGATGTACTACCAAAATGTGAATATTGTGGTAAAACAATTTTTGCATTACAACAACGATGGTGTAATCAAAAATGCCAAATGAATGATCCAAAATTTAAACAATATAGAAATAATGTAATAGATAAGGATAAGAAAAAAGAAAGATTTGAAAAAACCTGTTTAAATAAATTTGGAACTAAGTCACCACTTCAAAATAAGAAAATAAGGGATAAAATATCAAATACAAATTTTAAAAGATATGGTGTAAGAAATATTGGTAATGTAAAATGGGTACAGGATAAAATAAAAATGGTGTTTCAAGAAAAATATGGAGTAGAAAATCCTGGTCAGATAAAAGAAGTTAAGGATAAAATAAGGCAAACAAATATAGATAGATATGGTGTAAATTGTTCGTGGAAAAGAAGTAAAAGAAAAGACTAAGCAAACATTTTTATCAAAATATGGTGTTGAAAATTATATGCAAACAAATGATTTTTTAGAAAAATCTAAAGAAACTTGTTTAAATAAATATGGAGTTGAACAATATACAAAAACTAAAGAATTTAAAGATTATATTACAAAAAATAAAGATAAGATAAATAATAAAATAAAGAATACATTTTTAAAAAGGTATGGAGTTGAATATGCCGTACAATTACCTAAAATAAAAGATAAAATAATTTCAACAAAAAGGAAAAATCATACTTTTAACACTTCTAAACCTGAAGAAGAATTGTATTTATATATTAAAGAAAGATTCCCATTAGTAAAAAGACAATATAAAGATAAAAACAGGTACCCATATAATTGTGATTTTTATATTCCTAATTTAGATTATTTCATAGAATTACAAGGTTATTATACCCATGGAAAAGAACCATATAATCCAAATTCTATCAAACATCAAGTATTAGTACAAAGATATAAAGAAAGATATGGTCCTAATTGTCAACCAATTGCTATTTGGACAATTAAAGATGTAGAAAAACGAAATTGTGCAAAAGATCATAATCTAAAATTCAAAGAAGTTTGGAATTTACAAGAAGGAAAAGAATTTATTGATAAATTATATTTACAAAATTGAAATAAAAACATGGAAACAAAAGATTTACACATAGACAAGTCTAACAACTTGCATACAGACAAGTCTAACGACTTGCACATCATAACAGTTACTGGCCCGGATATCAACAATGGCCCTGGTTTTAGAGTAACTATATGGGTATCTGGATGTACACATGCATGTCCTGGTTGCCAGAATAAGCATACCTGGAAATATGCCCAAGGTCATAAGTTAGATGATATGGTACCATATACAAACATCGCTTATAAAGACAAGATATTGAATTTGATAGGTGATGAACATATTGATGGTGTAACAATTTCTGGTGGTGACCCATTAGACCAGTCTGCGCAAGCATTAGAAGAACTTGCTAAGTTTCTTTCTAATATAAAGAAGAGATATCCAGAAAAGAGTATTTGGCTTTATACAGGATATTTCATTGAAGATTTGAAGAATTATCCACATAAAGAAGTAATTAAGAATTGTGATGTTATAATTGATGGACCTTATGTAAAGGAAAAACGAAACATAACAATACCATTCAGAGGAAGTACTAATCAGAGAATCATCGATGTACAGAAATCATTTAAGGAGAATAAGATATGTATGATAGATGATTCAGAATTTGTAAAGTAAAATATGGACAAGAGAGGAAAAGAAGCTGTAGAAGCACAAAAGCAATTGATAATAGAACTTTGTAAAGAGAGATATCCTGATAGTTTAGATGTTTCTGAAATTGGAATACGAACTGGATGGAAAATCAACAAGCTATTGATAGATGACTTAGTAAATGATGGTATTATCGAATGGGATGATTTGACAACAGTTAAATTGAATGGATAATTTTAAAAAGTGCATGAAATTTTGAATTTATTTTTGAAATTTCATGCACTTATTCTATATTAGATACGTTAAATAAATATAATAAAACAAATGATTACGAAATATAGAATATGAAAGAGCATAATAAAGAGAATTTAACTAATTTGACAGATTTTCTTGGTACTACTTTGAAATATGGTGACAAAGTTGTATTTTGTGATCCAGGTGAATCTAGAAAATGCCTTGAACATGGTACTGTTGTTGGTTTTACTAATAAGAGAATTTATGTTGTTTATGGCAATAGAAATAATGAAATCTTGAAGGATTCAAGAGATGTTGTATTGAATTATTACTTTATAAATAAATAAAATTATGATGAATCCAGTTCCTGTATACAAGTATGTTAAGGCAAATCCATTGATTAAGCTTAATGTTAATGATAAAGTTTATGTTGTAAATGGCTTTACATTTTTGTCAAACCAATATGGAGTAACTAGAAAGGATTGCCTTAGAGATATTAATTTTGAAGACCTTACTAAGATTGGTCTTTTCGATAAGACAATTACTAATTTCAATATTTCTAATTATTCTAAAGGTGATTTGATTGTACTATCAGATAATAAGGATAAGGCAAGAGAAGTATCAACTAGCAATCCAACAAAAAATCGTGTTGTTGAAATTACTAAAGAACCAACCATAGTTATTCCACGAAAAGGATATGGAAAAGCTCCTTTGAGGTTCATTCAAGAAATGGAAGTGAGAGATGTGAATAATGGAAAGATGGAGATTGTCAATACAGATGATATTGTTAGTGATACTAGAAAGTATTGGTTTATGAATTCAAAAGGTCAGGTATCTTGCACTTATTATTGGTTGAATCCTGTTGCTGACTTGTACAGAAGCAAAACAAACAATATCTATTATTCACATAACCATGCAGTTAGTGCATTACAGACTATTGAGTATAACATTAATAATGATGCCGCTGTACTTTCTGGCGGTGATACCATGATGGGTAAAGCAATGATGATTGACAATCTTGTAGAAAAGTAAATATTATGAAAGATTTTTTTGGCACAGAAATTAAAAAGAGTGATACTGTAGCTTTTACTAATCCAGCATCTTCTAGGAAGTCACTTGCTTTAGGTAAAGTAACCGCAATAGGTAAGTCATTTGTAGAGATAGAAACTGAAAATCCATATTTTGATGGTGATATCTATCCAAATAAATATGAATATGTTAAGAAGCGTCCAGAAAATGTAATTGTGAAAACTATTTAACCTTATTTTTAATCTAAGTATATAATTTTAATGGAAGTGGAAATTGATTTAATGACTAAAGAAGAAATGTTGCAAGAGTCTTATATCAACAAAGGCAACAGATATACGACTGAAGAATGGCAAGAAAATGGAGATTATGTGACAACAAATAGAAATGGCTATTTGAATTATGCCAATGGTGAAGAAGTAATTGATGAAAACGATTTGCCAGAAGATGGATGGTTTGATTGTACAGAGTATGATGAAAACAGTGATATTGATAGCTATTCTGATTCTGGTTTTTATGATAATCCATTATATGATAGTGATAACGACTGGTGATTTAAGTAAATTAGATAAAGTAAAAGAAAGAAGTTATTGGTTTTCAATTACTGGTATTTTTGTGATAGAAATGACCATTGATGGATAAAATGAAAAGAAAGCTTGAGATTGTGAAAAATACATATATGACAAATATCTTGGTACTGGTGTAAAACCTACATTTGAAGTACTAGGATTGATACCAAGTGAATGACAATTGTCATTCACTTTTTTTTGCATTTGTTTTGAAATTTCTAAGCTTTGTTCTATATTATAATCGTTAAATTAATATATAAACTTTAAAATTTTATAATTATGATTACAAAGACTTTGAATGACTATGCTACAGAACTTGCGATGATAAATGCTAATTTCTGTTCAACATATTCTCCTAATGCAATTTACGAATTCACTCTTGAAACTCTTCGTATTTCTATTTGCAATCGAATTGAACATAACAATATTGTTAAGATGGAGCAGAAAGATATTGATAGACTAATTGGCTTTATAATGGAATTTTCTGATGCCAAGATGATTGTATATCGTGAAGCTCTTGTAAAATATTCAGAAGTTTTACATTGTTAAAAAATATTTGAAAATATTTTGAAATAAATCAAATTTGTTCTATATTATTATTGTAAGTTAAATATTTAAAATTATTATGATTATGAATACAATTAAAGATATTTTTGGTAAGAAAACACGTAATACAATTTACATGTCAGAAGGTATTAAGAATCTTCTTACAAAAATTGCTTGTGGTAAGAAGAAGTACAACCTTACAACAAAAATGGATAAGAAATGTTTTTACAATGAAGTTTTCAATGTAATGACAAAGTATTTTACAATGGATATTGTAAATAAAAATCTTAAAGAATATGGGATTGGTTCTGAAGATTCATTAGCTAATGCATTTATTGATAATAAGGAATTCCTTATTAATGTATGTAAGTTGAATCTTTCTGGTTTGATTATAGAATCTAAATTTGAAAAGAAAGCAAAAGAATATATTAAAGTATATGGTAATGGTGTTGATCCATTAACTGATATTAATGAATCCAAGCTTGCCGAATTGGAACGTTGTGTAGTTGTAAGAACAAAATATGGTACACATGATCCATTGATGTACACAATTAAAGGTTCATTGACAACAGAAGTTGCAAATGCTGTAAAAGCCATGTATTCTTATGAATCTGGTTGTAATTACTATGAAGCTAGACCAATTCTTTATACTACATGGATCAATCTTCCGGATGAATATAAGAATGCATCTCGTCCTTGTGAAGAAGATGATTTGAAAAATGTAAATGAATAAAAACATTTACAATAATAATTTGAATTTTAATTCAATTTTTCTATTTTATTTTTGTTAAATTAATAAAGTTAAAACATAAATATTATGATTATTGATTTCGTTAAGTTACATATTGCAGAAGCTCTCAGTGAAGTTGCTAATAACTATGGTAATGAGGAATACCTCAATGAAGTAGTTACTATTAATTTTGACCAGTTGGTAGAAGATATTTTTAATGGTTTAAATGGATATTTTACCAGAGATGCATGGCCATCTGTAAAAGATGTAATCTATACTATGCTTCATGATAAGAAGACTTTAGATGGCATTGTGAATGTAATCAAAGGTATGATGACTTTACATAACTTTGATATTGAAAGGGCTGGTGGAATCATTAGATATTAATATAAAAGTAAAATTATGATAAATACAAATCCTCAAGTTATATATGCTAAGATTAATGCTAATATTGAAAAGATTATTGGCAAGATAGCAAGACAGATGCTTGATTTATATCCTAACATCAATGATTGTTTGAACGCTGTATCAAGATTGTCAGAATCTGATATCAAATGGAAAATCTGGCGAATAGCAACGAAACAGAAGATATTTGATGAAGATGAGTCATCAAATTGTATTGTTGAATCATGTGTATTAGATTTGTATGATGATAGTGCATCATCTGATACATTACATAGCTTTGATTTCAGAGCAGCTATTCACAATATGTGTATTCTCATTTATTATACTAATAAGAAAATTACAGAATACGATGCATAAATATATCAATTCATTGACAATTCATTTTTGTCTTGGAATATTGTCAGCATTTATTGTCATATTGATAGCAAACAATATATCTTTAGCAACAACATGTTTGTTTGTATTTGTTTTTCCTATATGGATTACTTTCTACAATAGAGTAAAAGATATGACATCAGAAGAAATTTCAGAGAAGTTTGGTTTTAGAGGTAATAAATTCTTAGATTGTACAAATGAGTAACTTATATAACATTGAATCAAGATATCAGTATCATACAAGAACTGGTATTGTATGGACAAAATGGTTTTGCATGTTGTCAGAAGGTCCTAATGAAGATAAAGCTTTTCTTGAGCAGAAAATTTCAGATTATAAAGATAACGATAAAAGGATAAAAGCAAAGTTGAAGCATGAATATCGTATAGTTGATTATGTAGAACCAGAAGAAGTTCATGCATTTCAGAAAATGTATACTAGAAGAAAGAATAAAAACTCTAAAAAGTCACCAGGAACAACTAAAAAGTCTTAGGCTGATAGAATATGCTTCAGCATACTATTCCGCTCCCTGGCCATCCCAGCCGCCATCCTGGTGAATATTATATTATATATTAGTAAAACTTTTAAATATGAATTTTTATGAAGCAATTGAAGAAACAGAGTGGAGCTTCGCGTATCGTTGAAGTTCTTTTAGGACAAGCATTGTTGAATTGTAAAATTGGTAGTGTCAAATCTCTTATTGAGAAAGTAACTGATGTTACTGGTGGTAAGTTTGATGTAAAGAAGGTTGATGGCCCGGATAAATTAGATGTCGAACTAGCACCATGGATGATTTCATTAGAGATTGGTGATACCAAGGTGATAGTCAAGTTTACATTGACGGCAAATTATTTTATCAATAAGATTGAAGTGTCAGAGTGACATTTTGGCAGGGATATATGACATTTTGTCATAAAATAAATTTTGGCATACTTTTTTCTATATTAAATAATGAAATAAATACATATATAAAGATTAATTTAAAAATGAGTAAAACAATTGGTATTGATTTAGGATCTTCATTCTCAGAAGTAGCAATTTATGAGGCAAATAAACCTATTGTTATAGCAGATTCTAATGGATCTAGAACTGTTCCATCAGTTATTCAAATCAATAAAGATGAAATTAAAATTGGCGACCAAGCGAAGAGAGCTATGGTTATGAATCCAAAGAATACTATTTATCTTGTAAAGAGACTTATTGGTGCAAACTATAATGATGTTGATGTACAAAAGTTGAAGAAAATAGTACCTTATGATATTATCAACAAAAACAATAAACCTTATGTTAAGGTTGATGATAAAGAATATTCTCCTGAACAGCTTAGTTCAATGGTTGTTGGTTATGTGAAAAAAATGGCAGAAAATTATATTGGAGATAAAGTTGATAAAGCAGTAATTACATGTCCAGCATATTTTAATGATGCACAAAGACAAGCAACCAAACTTGCTGGTGAACTTGCAGGACTTGAAGTTCTTCGTATCATCAATGAACCAACCGCGGCAATTCTTAATTCTACATTGACTGAGGATAAGAAAGATAAAGTAGTAGCAGTATATGATCTTGGAGGTGGCACATTTGATGTATCTGTTTGTGAACTTAGTGATGGTATGGTAGAAGTACTTGCATCTGACGGTGATTGCTATCTTGGTGGTTCTGATTGGGATCATGCTTTAACAAATTACATTATTGATGAATTTATTAAGAGTGATGGTGTTGACCTCAGAAAAGATGGGATGGCCTTATCTCGTGTAATTGAAGCTGCAGAAAAAGCAAAGGTAGAACTTTCAAACTTAACACAAACTGATATAAGCTTGCCATATATTTCTATGAAAGATAATAAGCCATTGAATTTGTCAATGACAATTACTCGTGCTAAGTTTGAACAGTTGACTAAATCTTTAGTAGATAGAACTATTGATAAAATTAAAGAAGCAATTTCTAAAGCAAAGAAAACAATAGATGATATTGATACATTCTTATTTGTTGGTGGTTCAACACGTATGCCAATGATTAAGGAAGCAGTAAAAAAAGCATTCAATCGTCCTATTTCTCAATCAGTTAATCCAGATGAAGCAGTTGCATTAGGAGCATGTAAACAAGCAAATATTATTTCTGGAGATGTAACAGGAGATCTTTTATTATTAGATGTTTGTGCCCTCACTCTGGGTATCGAAACTAAGGGAGATATGATGGCACCTATTGTTGAAGCAAACACAACAATTCCATGTCAAAAGAAGCAAGTATTCACCACATCTATAGATAACCAACCTATGGTTGAAGTAAATGTATTGCAAGGTGAACGTAAGATTGCTTCTGGTAATAAGTCTATTGGTAGATTCAGATTGGATGGAATTCCTATGGCAAAAGCTGGGGTACCTCAAATAGAAGTTTGCTTTGATATTGATGCGAATGGTATTGTTACTGTTACTGCTAAAGATCTTGGTACTAATAAAGAACAGCACATTACAATCAGTAACAACACACTTACCGATGAGGAAATTAAAGCAATCAAGGAAGATGCTGAGAAGTTCAAGGAAGCTGATGAAAAGAAGACACAAGAGACTAATGACATTAATGATGCAGAACGTTACATGTTCAATACAAAAGAGATGATTGTCAATGAAGATTTTGTAAAGGCTACATCAGAAGAAGATAGAGCTAAAGCACAAGAGAAACTTGATGCATTGGAATCAGTTGTTGTGTTGAAGGACAAAGACCATGATAAGATTATGGAAGCTAAGAAAGAGTTAGAAGAAGTTTGGAACCCTATAGTTGAGAAATTCTATGCCGATAAGCAAAAGAGCCAAGATGGTACTAATAAGGCAGAGACACAGGAAGGAAATGCAAAAGAAGAGAATTCGGCAAATTCTGTCAATGATGAGAAAGAAGAAAAATCGGATGATGTAAAAGTAGAAGATGCAGTAGTTGAAGATGCATAAGTAATTTACATCAATAACAATTTGAATGGTCGGTTGAATTAATGAAATTTGATCGACCATTTTCTATATTTAACATGTCAAAGAATAGATAATAAATAACATGAAAGATTACTATGATATTTTAGGTGTATCTAGAGATGCATCAGAAGATGATATTAAAAAAGCATATAAGAAAATAATGCTTAAATACCATCCAGATAGAATGGGTAACAAATCTGATAAGGAAAAGAAAGAAGCTGAAGAGATTGTAAAATCTGCTAATGAAGCTTATGAGACTTTATCAGATCCACAAAAGAAGCAAGAATATGACAATCCTGGTTTTGGTGGTGGATTTAATCCATTTGCTGATTTTTTTGGGCATGATAGGTCAAATGGGCCATCTTGGCATACTGAAGATTATCGAGATTTAAGAGGCAAGAATTGTGAAGGAAAATTGAATATTGATATTTCTGATTTCTATTTTAGAGGTATCAAGTCAGTAGCATATTTGAAGGATTTCAGATGTAATGTTTGTGATGGTGAAGGTGGTACTGGTGTTAAAGTTTGTTCACACTGTAATGGTACTGGTATGGTAACTGAATCTAGACGACAAGGAAACATGTTCTTCCAATCTAGCCATCCATGCCCTTATTGTAATGGTAAAGGTAAGACAGTAGAACATAAGTGTGCAGCTTGTTCTGGTACTGGTTTTATTGGTAAGTTGGTAAATGAAGAAATTGACTTATCAAGAATTCCATTAGAATATCTTTTGAAAGATGGTATCAGAATTGATGTTGGTCCACTTGGTTCTGAATCTAAATCTATAAATGGAACAAACGGAGAACTTTACATTACTGTACAACATACTTATGACCATAATAAATATCATATTGATGATTATGGCAATGTAGAGGGTAAAGAAGATATTGATTGGAAGGATGTAATGCTTGGTGGTAAGATTGAAATCAATTTACCTGGTAATCAGAAGATGAGAATAAACCTTCCAGAATGTTCTGAAGTAGGTAAGAAACTTAGGATAAAGGGAAAGGGTATTGATGGACATGATTATACAATGATTGTCAACCCAGTATTCCCTAAAACACTTGATAAAGAAACAAAGAAAGCAATTGAACATTTAAAAGAGAAAGGATAGAATAATGGAAGATAAAGATAGTAAGGTTTTATATTACATAGATAAGGGTATAGAAAGATTACAAGAGAATTCTAGATTTCCACCTGAATCTATTATAGATAATGACAAATTTTTATCTGCTTATGCTTTTACAAATAATGATTATAGAATATTCAAACGCTGGATAACTGTAATAATGGAAGTAAAAGCAATAGATACAAATAAATCATTCTTCATACCATGTATTCTTCGTAAAGTACCAGAACAGATATATAATAGAAGAGTGAATGATATTTGTTATGGTGCATCTACTCAATATACATTGAATAATTCATATATAGAAGACCTAGAAATTGTATTGAATGAAAAGTATTATAAGATACTGGCAGAAAACAATTTCATGAAGGCAGTATACTGTGAAAATGGAGAACTGAAAATGAGACAAAGTTATTCATTTGATACAAATATGTCTGCAGCTGCTATGAAGTTGTATCCAAGAAAATGCAATTTATCTTTCTATCCATATAAATTTAGCATATTTGCTTATACATCAGATCGAAATACATGGAATACTGAGTTGATGGATATTATTGGAGATAGAAGCTTTGAAAGTATAACGAAATTATCTAAACAATATTTTACTATCAACAATGTAAGTCTTGGAACATTCATTTCTAGATTGACTCTTAATGAAGGATATTCTAATGGAAGATCTGGAATTGGATATGAGAATACTATTATGAAATGTGTATGTAATTCTCTTTCATTAGTATTTTATGATAAGACAACATTATCAAATGAGGAAATAGAGAAAGCTGCTATTACAATAAATGAGAATGATCCTAACTTCAATAAAGCATATACTATTGATTGTCAAAGTAAGAAAATTGAAGAAGTGGATGAATTTTTTGATAAACAAGAAAAAATAGAAGAGAAAAATGAAGAAAATAAACCAAATATTATCATAACAAATGATGAATTTTTGATTTAGATTGTTCTATATTAATATTACTAATATAAATAATTAACTTGGGCCATTACGGATTTGACAATCGATACTGAACTTCGGTTGGACGTGAGTTCGAATCTCATATGGTCCACTAAACTTGAAAGAAGACTATGGAAATTTTAGACAAGAAATTTAGTAAGTACAAAGTATTTTTTGCAGAGAAAGGTATTACATCTACTTCTGCTAATCATGTTTCCAATAAAGGTAAAGAATTGTTGAAGTCAGAACAGGCAATTCTTGACAATATTAATTTTGTCAATGCCACAATGTCATTACTTTATGGAGGAAACTCTAGATCAATTACAAATGGTATGAAGGCAGATGATTCTTTTGAATCTATGCATAAGACCATTGCAAAGATTGCAAATCTGAATGCTATGAGTGCTTGGATTCATGAAGCAATCAAAGCAAAGACAGAGATTCTTGAGTATGTTCAGTCACTTAGTATTGACAAGTGGGCTAAGGACCAGAATATTGAACTTCCAAATGCTCCAAGTAAGGAATTTCCTATTGTTGAATCTGATGTAATTGGTACATGGGATGTTGCTAAGAGAAATAAGTACTATGTTTATGAATCTTATTGTTCTCTTGTTGGTAAGTTTATTCATCCTAAGGGTGCTTTTTATGAAGCTAAGGCACGGATGAATAATGCTGTACAGAATCCAAACAAGGTAGAAGGTTCCGGTCGTGATGCAATCATTTATTCTTATGAACCATCTATGCCAATATCTGATGTAAATACCGAGTATGATTACTTGTCTACTGAACTTCGACATAAGGAAGCTGAATTCAATAAGATGAAGCAAGAGATTGCTGATGCTATTACAGAAGATAAGCTTACTAAGGAACAGAAGTTTGGTAATGCATATGCAAAGTATATTGATACAATGGAAAGTATTCGAAATAAGTTTGACATGTGGAAAACTAAGACTGTAAAGGAAGTTAGTGCATTGAAGATTTATCTTCCACAAGGACCTAAGCAGACTTATGATGAAATCAACAAATAAAATTAGTAGATTTGTAAGTCCGGTTTAAGATAAACAAATCGAATGGCATCAGTTATGTGATTACTTCTGAATATATATTTTAGTAACATGGGTGAAAGCCAAAATCTATATTAGTTTTGGCTCTGATAATGAAACTGAGTATCAAGGGATCAAATAAATTTTTGACCATACAATGTGTAAGTGTACACTCTATGTTGTTATGGTGTTCTAGTTCATGATCTTGCACCTTGATACGTTCTTGCTATAGTTCTGGATATTATTGTCATGAACTGATGTCAACGGAAAGGTTAAGAAATAGTAGAAAATATTTAAATATGTTTTTGAAATTTCTTAACCTTTTTCTATATTTATTATGTATTAAAATTAATGATTATGATTAAGAACAATTATTCAAAAGCATATACTTATACAATTATTGTAAATATCAGATTTGCAAATGGTGTTAAAGAAAAGCTTTGTCGATACACTTGTGACATCAATCTTAATCCAATCAGTAAGATTATTGACAAGTTGAATGCCACATTGATTGATAAAGATGGTACACCAACAGTAGAATTTTCTAATTGGATTATTGAAAATCATCCAGAATTCAAGGTAAGTGATATTCTTGATAAAGATTCTAGAATACATTTTGAATTTGTTGATTCACTTCCTGCTATTAACATTTAGAATGTAGAACATTTAATAAAATACAATATGATTAAGGATTTTGATAAGAATAAAGTAGAAGTAATGGATTATGGTCCAAATGGACATTATCCTATTCCATTAGAAAAAGATATTGTAATTGTACAGATATCAGTTCCATGTTATGAGGTTGGTGATGAAGTTTGCACATATTTGTTTCAGATATTTGTATTGAAGGATGATACTTCTTGGAAATCTGATTATGTTAATTCAGATGGTACACCAACTGAATATACAAGAGAAGTTATTAATCAGATTTCTGGAACAGAATATGATAAAGAAGTATATGACAAGACAGAAGTGTCATTTACATATTTGGAAGATATTCCTAATGTTAGATATCGTAAATAAGATAGGTAAATAAGATAGATAATGAGAAAGTTTGTAGTAAGTACAATAATTAATTGCAATCTCTATCCGACAATAGATGTGGTAATGGCTGATGATATTCATAAGATTATGGATGATGATGCACACCCAACAGAAAAGATGATGGAAATTCTTATAACCAAGAGTCCTTATATTGCATCTTATATTAAAAGATATAAACCAGAAAGAAAAGATATTTATTGCAATTATATTTGTATTGATGATGATTTGATGCCATCACCTTATAAAATTGACTAAAATGGAAACTAAGAAATATAAGATTTGGAGATTTGCATATACCAGTTGTGTTGATGAATTGATATTACCAGCTAATATGAAACTTCATCAGTTGCATAAGCCATTTGATGTATGTAACATATTTTATTATGCTAAAGAAATTGATAGGGAGGTAGTCAATTATTCTTATGTTGGAACTATACCATATTCAAAAGAAGCTTGGAAGATTCTTCATAATAACAAACAGACTTTGAATATCAAATGTTATAATATATTTGATAATGATATTGTGGTTCATGTAGATCAAATATATCCATTGACTGATGATTTTCCAGTGACTGATGAATATCCACATATAGGTGTTTCATATTTCGAAGAGAGAAATTATGTAGATGGAGATATTTATGATTGCATCAAATTTCATGATAAGAATAAGGAAAAGCCTAATTATGAAAAATTAGCAGAAGATTTTTTCTATCCTGTAACGAAATATGTCAAGATTCAAGGTATCGATGAGAAATTTCCACTTATGTTAGATGTTTATGAAGTAATATTGACAACTAAATTGGATAATGTTCCCTTTGAAGGATTGATACATACAAGTAAGAATGTTGATAACGTATTGCCGTCTGAATATAATTCAAGGGTAAAAGGAAAAAAGATAACTCAAGCACAGTATAATTTTGCTTGTGCTAAGCAAATAGGTTTGATAGAAGGATAAAACATGGGAGAGAATAAAAATATTGGAATTTGGTTTGCTGTAAATAAAGACAATAAATTATTTCTTTTTACATCAGAACCAAAACGTGTAGGTGATGGGTGGTTTGGTGATTTCTTTTTGAATAGCTTAATTCATGATAATATTGAAACAATGCTAAAAGGAAGCAAATATTCATTTGATGATGAACCACAGTATCTAGAATTTAAATTAACAGCACAATAAAATGGGTAAGTTGACAGATGTAAGTGTAAAATATTTTGGACGTACTTTAGGATCATCGTTAGAATCCGTTAAGAAAGCTAGTGAGTTTTATAAGAATGATCCTGGTGCCATTGATGATCCTAATTCATTAGATGAGTTGTGGAAAATGGTAGAAGAATGTGAAGACACCAAAGAAGCAGCAGATAAATTATTGGAAGATATGAATGATTGGTATGACAAACATCTCATTGATTTCAGATCTATGCTTGGTTTTTCATTACAACCATTATGGGGTTCAGTAGGACTAACATTATCAACATTAATAGAAAAGAAATAACATGAAAGTACAGAAGACAAAACGATTAGTAGTAGGTGATATTCATGGTAATTATGATAAGTTCAATACTATCTATGATTTAGAGAAACCAGAAGATCCAAATACTACATTGTATGAAGTAATTACTTTAGGTGACTACTTTGATACTTTTGAAAATATCACCCCAGAACAGCAATTGGAAGGTTTTAAGAATTTGTTAGCATTGCAGAAGAAACATAATAAAGAAGAGGGTTTGTTCTATATGCTTGTTGGAAATCATGATTTTCATTATCTTATTGATGGTAGTGATAAATATAGTGGTTATAATCAGATGACTCAGTTACTTGTTGGACAGTTGTTGAAGGATTGTGTCAAATCAAGAAAGCTTAGATTTTCTTTTGTTGATATGACAAACAGAATCATCTATAGTCATGCTGGTGTAACAAACAAATGGATTCATGAACGTCATAAGGTAAGTATTCCTATCAATATGATTGATGTTGATAGTTTTGACAACTTCAAGTTTACTTATGGTTCACATTTTGATCCTTATGGAAATGATCCATTGAATGGTCCACTTTGGGTAAGACCAGAAGCATTGTTATCCGATATGTATGAAGATTACGATAATGAAGCCAAATGTATGAGTACTTGGACTCAGATTGTAGGTCATACTAAATGCAAGGAACCTATTATTGCACATGAAGATGGTTCAAGATGGAAACCATCAGAAGATTGGTTCACTGCTAAATTCTATGATATTGATTGTTTGAAAAAAGGATATTATATTGTAGAATGGCTAGATGAAGAAGGTTATATCACTGATCGAGAAGTTAAGCAATTAAAATAAAAAATGGACAGAACTTAAGTTCTGTCCATTTCAGGGTATATAAAAAATAATTAAGCATTGTAAATTAAGCATTGTAATAAGATTTACCATATTTATAAAGAGTTACACTAGCGCTATAAGTACCAGAATTATGGTTATAACCAGAAGCAGATACTGTAACTTTTATAGTTTTTCCACTACCTTTATCACTTCCACTAGATCCAGCTGTAACATCATTTATACCAACTGATGATGTTGAAGATGAACTAGTAACACCTTCCCAAGTATATGTTATACTAGGTGTTGTAACCGTAGTCCATGTTGCATCTGCTGCTGGTTGTCCAACACAAGTAACACTTTGTGCTTTAACAGTTGCAGTCAATGTCCAACCATCAGTATCAAATGAAGTTTTATCTGAATCTCCACTAAGACTAACAATAAGTCGATACCAAGTGGTTTCAACCAGTTGACTAACATTAATTGTATGTTTATTATATCCTTTATACCCATCAGTAGTATAATTACCATTAGAATCAGTTGTCATCCAAGCAATTTCAATAGTATAAGTACCAATACTAGTTGCCGTAAATGTTTTAGAGCTTTCACTTAATCTTACCCATCCACTTCCATTATTGTTTATGCATCTATAATATTTTGTATTGACGGTATCAGCTGGTGGATCATACCTACCATTTGCCTCATGTTTTGTAAAATTCCAAGGGTCATGTGGATCATCTGAAATAACGGAATATAAATATTTATATTTCCATGTAATACTACCAGATGTTGATGTTGTTTTTGTTATAATATCCGGACTTGATGATTTTACACCATATTCCTGCGAAATAGTTTCATTTGGTTGAAATGTCTTATCATCACCAAATAATTCTCTATTTGGTGTTGCATTATCTACAGAACCTCTACTTATTGTATTTGAATAATTTGATACATAACCTGGCCCATCAACTGAATTATTTCCATCAGGATATGAAGTATTAGAAGCATACCAATCCGGAGTTACATTAAATGCTCCAATACCAGATTCTGAAGATACATATTCACTACCAGTATATTCTATTTCTACTGGGCTAACAGTACAGTTATAATCATTAGCCGGGGTTATAATCCAAGATCCACCTTTGTAATAATCTTCTCCAGAATCTCCACTTTGGTTCTTTGAATCTGATCCACCTTCATAAATTTTTTTACTATCAAGGTCATCTACAACTCTTATAGTTACTTTATGTGGTATTGCCGAAGTAGAATTTCTATGATAATATCCTCTCTCATATCTATATATACCATCTTTGACATCAGTATAAGTAGTTGCTGTTAATGTAGCACTACTATTTGCAGTAACAGAACCAATATTAGACCCAATACTAAATGATGTACCTCTTTGCCAACTTCCACTATTTAATTTGTATTCATAATGATAACCTGGTAATAACGGTTTGATGGTTCCTGATATTATTGGATTTCCTCCTGATGGATTGGTACTTACTATATTAGATGTCGCCGATATAGACCAAGATTGTGTTTTAGAAGCCTCACTATCTGTTGAAGGACTTCCTGAACTACTAACATAAATTGATTCTCCATTAACACTAATATTTCCGGATGGCCCATATATATATGCTGTTAAAGTTCCAGCTCCTGTAACATATCGTTGTAATGCATCATTTAATGTAAAAGAACCAGATGTTGTACTACCATCTATAGGATATGTTACTGAACTAGTACATGTTTTTACACCAGTACCTTCTGCTTTTATATTGATAACACCTGATATATTTGTGCCATTTTGGGATATAGTTATAGTAGATGGACTTGGTGTTAATATATTATTTTGATAAGTTGTTCCAGAAAATGATATAGTACCAGATGTGGAACTTGAATTTCTAGTAGTGGATGTAAATCTAAGTGTGCCATCACTAGCAGAAGCTGACCAACTACCAATATAAGGTAAGTTAGAATCTAATGTTGCAGTAAAACTGTCATCAGAATTAGAATTATTCCATGTTCTGTTTGATTTAGAAAATGTTAAAGTTTTAGTACCAGTATTTCTCCATGACAATGTTGCATCACCAAAAGATTGATTTGTAGCAGCTATAGCAGGAAGTTTTATAACAACATCATTAAATTTATTTAACGTCCAATATTCTTGATTTGTTGCATTATTTACTATATTAGATATTGTCCAAGTACGTTCAGAAACACCCGAAATAAAACTGGGTTTGAATGTGATATTTGGATCTAAATTGATAGTTATACTACCACCTTTATAAGATACTGCATCATTAGATCCTTTAGTTATAGTTACTTTACCACTACTGTAAGCATTTATCAAAGGCCTGCTTATTGTTGGCATTATAATAGAAACAGATTTTGATGATGTGTTATAATTCCACCCAGTTGTCTTTTCTGTACCATCTGAAGTTTCTACACCCCCTATAATAACAGTAGGCCAACCATGTTCATAATTATCATTATAAGTAGTTGTTGTCTTGCTTTTTTGTGTTACTTTCCATTTCATATTAAATGATGGATTGTTCCAATACATTCCATTTTGTTTCAAAGCCAATGTTTGATATGGTTGTCCTTTAGTATCTTTTGGTGTAATGTTTTGTGCACAGCAATTAGTAACAGTCATATTCTGTCTTAGTACACAAGAACGAGCGCTTTTATTAGTAGGGGCTGTCCAAGATACACCAGAAACAGAACCTGTTGTTGATCCACCATTAGAAATATTAGTATTGTTCAACGATAATGAAAGAGTACCACCAACACTTGGTTTGTCATCACCTTGGTCATCAAATGTTATCTTTGTTGTATTTCCTTTTGTAGTAGAAAGATGTACCCAAGATGGATTGCTATCTATAGACCAATTATAAGATATTCCTAACTTAGAACCAGGTTGCCATATTCTGAATGTATATGTATTGGAACCTGTAGGTGTGGTAGAACTGTTAAACGTAGATAAGCTATACGTTACATCTACATATCTCTTATAAGAAGAAAAACCATCATCATTTGCAGTAGAAGTAGTAAATCTGTCATAACTGCCATTATATCTGGCTTTAGCTTCAACTGTTATACTACCACCATCGTAAGAAATAGAGTTGTAATTAGATCCATAAGTAAAAACTAATTCCTTAGGATAAGTAGGCAATGTATTGTATGTAAATGAAAGATAGTTAGTATTGTTCCAAGTAGCTGAATTCTTATATGGGTTGTAAGTATATGAATGGCTTATTCTGTATTCTGACTTATTATTTGTTAATGTACAGAAAGTTGGAGAACTTGACTTTGCATCATCATGGTTTGCTATAGAGATGTTGAGTACACTATATGGATCTTCTATATTGTAGAAAGTTTGAAAAGCATCATATCTTTGTGTTACAACACGTCCACCAGTTGCTTTAGTACTACCATCACTTTTATAATTGTCATTTGTACCATAATTGTAACTAGCTAAATCATATCTTATGCTTGGTTCATATTGTATCTTATGTCTACGATAACCTGCGGTAAAAGTTGTACCTTTTACAGTTAAGTTAGTTCTAGATATAACGTTGTTGTTAGAACTACTATAAGGGCTTATACCATGTTTAGTATCATCTAATCCTGTTGGTTCAACAAATCTAGAATCAGTTTTGCTTCCAAATGGGTAGAAATTGAAATCTCCATCTATAGATCCTTTGGTATTCTTATTATCTGTAGCCCATTTAAAATAAGCAACATAATCATTACCAGTCTTTACTTCCCTATTGGGCTTAGCCATGTGATTGGTAGTATAGAAATAACAAGTTGTATTGTTACCTGTAAATTCGGCACCATTAGGATGAGGAATAGGTTGAGATACATTACCAGAATTTGTTAATCCAACAATAACCCATCCTGAATCATCATAAGAATGTCCTCTTGTATTGTAATTGTAATTTCCACTATTTGAAGTAAAATTATTTCCGTAATCTGCCATAATGTAATTTAAATTCTTTCTATTTAGAAGTTACTGTCTTACCATCAGTTGATCCTTTATATTTTAAAGAATCTTTCTTGTAGAACAAATCTATATGAACATCTGTTCTCCAATTGTTAGTTCTGTTTTTTCGTCCTATCTGGAATTTTTCCGCTGATTCAGAATTTGCTTGATATTTACCCCAATATTCATCAGATCTTCTCTTTGTATTTGCATCTATACCACTATCTTCATTATGAGTAGCTGTGGTATTTGTTGGTATATCAGAAAAATTGATACATTCATATTTCTGAACAGTATTTTCACTGTTGTTAGCATATTCATCATTTGGTAAATCCGTCCATATAGGAATTCTAACAAATTTGAATGCCTTAGTGCCATGAACTGTTGCAGTAGATGTAGATATGCTATATCTGTTGTTTGTAGATTCACCTTCTGGTTTACCGTTTACATTTCCTGGTTTAGTAGAATAATTGAGTAAAGTAGCAGTTAAGTATTTGTTGATGTCATTAGGTACTATAGAAGTGATTCCTCTAGATGCAAGCTTAGCTCCTGTAGTACCACCTATATTTGGATCTGACTCAACACCATTCCACCATATTGTCTTACCACCATTAGAGCTTATTCCAAATTCTATGTAAAGCAATATTTCTCTTCTTTTTACATCCCAATTTGAATACCAATGTTCCATTACATTTGCATTAGATGGTGGATTATCATAATCTATATAATCCAAATTTATAAACTTCAAGTGGGTATAATAGAAAATGTTAGGTTTTTGCCAAACTTTCAACAAAGTGAATTCTTTAGGTAGACTAGCATCAGGTAAAGAACGTTGACTTTCTTCATTTTTAAATGCAACTGCCCTAGGATGGTCTAATTTAATTGTTCCAAAAGATGATGAAGGTTCAAAATATTCCCATCCCAAAGCTTCATTGACAAAACCTATTAATCTTACTTCAGTATAAGCTACTTCATGTGTATTATTAGGGCCTATAGAAAAAGAAACAGTATAGTCAGTAGCAGAATTGTTATCTGGTTGATTTTGCCAATTATTAGACGATGAAGAAACTGAAGAACGTACTATATCAAGATAATGATATTGAATATAAGTACTTCCTTCTGATTTGTTTATAGGATAATAAGTTTTATTTGTTATTCTATTAGAATTAGAAATACCTGTAAATAAAAATTTACCTTCACTAAATACTATATTGTTATCTGATTTAGTATATTGATAAGATGCAAGAATTGGGCCAAATTTCCAAGTATAAGTTAACTCTCTTGATTTCATTGCAAATGAACCTGTTCCACCAGCAGGTTCTATTTCAAATACTTTGCTAGGATCAAAATCAAAAGTAGATTGTTTGTTTGGATAAGCTGAAGTAACAGATCCTGTACCTATACTGAAGTCTCCTTGCAAACCACCATCATTAGGATCAGGAACAAATTGCAGGGTGTTAGCAGAACCACTGAATACCAAGTTAGACCAGTCCCAAGAAGTACCCCTGAATACAAAAGATCCAAGCTTACTATTTGTTACTATCTTTGGTAAGGCTTTGCTATCACCCTGAAATACATGTCCACTTTGAAGTATTACTGGCATTTGATTTTGAAGTTCAATGTTTAGTTATATAAAAATTGAACTTAAAAGAAATTAGATAATTAAAACTCTATAATTTTTCCCCTCCATTGGTAGACATGAAGTAATTTTAGCAGAATAAACCCTATTATAATTTGGTTTTAAATAAATTTCTTTCTCCAATGTGCCTCTTGAATTTTTATCAATTGTAAAAAAAACAGAATCAATAAAAGAAATCGGATTATTTGCTGTTACTTCCACCTCTACATTTAATTTATCATTTCCCAAATATTCGTTGTTATTAAAGTCTAAAAATATTTTTATTCCATTATCTGTAAAAAGACCAATAGCTGTATGTATAACAATCTCTTTAATTGATTCTTTAAAATAAAATGTTTTTCTTACTCCACCATATATTGTATAACAATACAATCCTGTTGGAGTATTTGAATCTTCATATTCTGGAGCAGGAGTTACAGTGTAATTTCCATTAGAATCAGGAGTAGTTATATTACCAACTATACCACCACTAGACCAATTTACAGATGATGGTGAACTCCATAAATTTGATTCATATTTATTTACACTACCACTTTTAGTATAGCATCTTGCTGTAGCCATGTAATTTTATAAATAATGCTTAAGGGAATTTCCAAAATTAGGGAAGTTCCCTCTATTCTACATAACTCTTCACGTTGCACTTTTATAGTATATAAGTGTTCATTAATAATTCATAAAATTACAACGAGTCAGTAGCGATTCATTGATTTGTAGCTATATAAAAATAAATATGAAGTACATTATGTATACTATTTAATATATTAAGGTTCAATATAAAGATTAAAATAATTTTGAAATTTCTAAAACCTGTTCTATATTTTAAATGTAAAAAATTTAAGATATATAATTATGCTTATAAATACAGAAAAGACAAAGAAATAGAAGAATTCATTAATGGCAATTTCTATTTAAATGTGTTGTTTGATTCTGAAATTGAAGCTTACAAGAATGAACTCTATAATGAGATTGTAAGTATTAAAAATAAGTTGAACTTTCTAAATTATTAGTACATGTTTATTAATCCAAATACAATTGAAGCAGTAAAGCTTACTCATAAAGACAGATATTCAGTAAGGAATTTGTTGAATTCAGATAATGATATTCGAATTTGTGTGTCGAAATATCCTAGCAATTATTGGGTTTCAGATGGTTGTTGGATTGTCAGTATGCCAGCTCATTACTTTGTAAATAAGTATCTTTATGGTGATGACCCACAAATTACTATTGATACAGAATTGGATGTTACTTCTCGTCATGATGTATTTGATATTCTGAATAAGTTCATGAATCCTTACAATCTCCGAAATGACCATACAGTAGAAGATTTGAATGAACATTGGAATTTTACAATTTTGGATGCTGAAGATATTCAGCATATCATTGATGCATATAACAACTATCTTAAAGTTGTAAAGAAGGATGTAAATAAGCAAATTTGGAAACTCACTAACGGTAAATAAGATATTATGATATACAAGATGATTGAAGATGACAAATGGGAGTATCGTACACAGATTGTAACAGTACATGATATTTCTTATGACCAAGTAGATAGTAAGTTAGATGGTGCTGATGGTTGGGAAGCATTTAGTGTGGAACACATGTATGATGATAAGTTTGTAGTATTTTTGAAGAGAAAATATAAAGAAGTGGAGAAATAAGGCATTATGAAAAGCTTAATAGAATATTTGAAAATAAATAAATGGCCATCAGAGAAGTCTGTTATTTTTGAAATGGCAACTATAGGATGGCCACGATTAAATAAGATAGAATATAGAATAGCAGTACATGGGCCTGGATCTAAAGATAGAGAAAATCCACATGTTCATATATATCTTGCAAAAGACAGAGATCCATTCAATAAGTTTAACTTTGAAATAAGTTTATGTGATATTCTTTGCAAAGATGAGATTAATCTAATCAAGATGCGAGATGAGAAAAATCACATCAAGAAGAACAACAGAACTATGTGTTCTTGGACAGGTTATACTAAATTGAAGAATGAATTTGAAGATTGGTTGTTTGGTAAGTCATCTAAACCTGGTATGTTTAAAGATAATTTAGAAGCAATCATATATCATTATAATTTAGAGAATGGAACTAATTCTAAGAATCCTATTAAGGATTATATAGAATCAAGAGGATGGAAAGTCCTTCCTAAGTATAAATCTTATGTAGAAGACAATGGCATATCGTAATAATAATCCAGTTTTCATATACCCAAAGAACCCAAAAAATCGAAATTGGCTAACTAATTATGCAGGTATTGTTGACGCAGATTGGAAAGAAAAATGTTGTACTCCTATCATATTTCTTGATATTGATGGAGTATTGAATAGTAGTGATTGGGCAGAAGAATTGTACAAGAATCCAAATCCTAATTATCATAATTTCTGCGATCCAAAAGCTGTTGATAGATTGATTGAATTTTTACAATCAACAGGTTTCATGTTGGTATTGTCATCATCTTGGAGAAGGTCTGGTAATATCTATGAAACATTCAAATCTTTAGATAGCATACCATATTTGAATAAGATATCTCCTTATATCATAGGGCAAACTTGCAGATTGAATTCAGGTAGAACAAATGGTAAGCGATGGTGCCGTGGTGATGAAATCAAAGTATGGGTTGATGAGTTCAAACCAAGCTACTATATGATTGTTGATGATGATACAGATATGTTGATAGAACAATTTCCAAGGCTTATACAAACAGATCCAGAACATGGATTGACCAATGGTGATTTAATTAAATTGAAATGTCATTTTTTGAAGATTCAACATAAGAAGAAAGCTTGGAAAGAGAAATTTGACTTTTCTTTTGGTGACAGAATATTGATGTATAATTACAATACAAAGAAATATGAGTGATAAGACAATACGAAATTTTGTAATAATTTTCTTCACATCTCTATTCATATATTTAGGGTATATCAAATGTATTATCGGTACTCAAACCAAATATACTTATGATCCTTATGTTAGTGAAATTCCTGTACATAAGCTGTTGACCACATTTGAAGTAACTTATAAAGATGGAACAAAGAATAAAGTGAATGCTGCCTCTGTCATTTATGGACAAACAAATGACAACATTTACTTTCTTGGAAATTATAAAGATACTTTATATATAATGCCTAAGATAAATGTAGAAGAAGTAAAGACTTTATCTAAATGATTTTGAAATTTCATCATTTATTTCTATATTTTATATGTAAACAATAAATAAGTTATACACTATAAATCCTTAAACAAAGAAAAATGGTTAAAGAAAGTTTGCAACAGAAATTGAATCGTCTTTTTAAGACAGAAGATGTAGTTAATTTTACATTTAAAAAGAAAAATGGTGAACTTAGACATGCTCGTGGTACAAAAAAGATGGATAAGATTGAATCTATTGATGAAGGTGCTATTCCATCAGGTAAAGGTACTCCAAAGACTGGAGTGATTGCTTACTTTGATTTAGACAAGTCAGCTTGGCGTTCATTTCAGGAGGAATCATTGGTTTCTATTGAGACAAAGGAATCAGATGATATGTTCATTTAAATTCATTTATTATGTATAGAGATGTTTTAAACAATCATTTGAATATAGGTGATGTTGTAGTTTATGGTGACCAGCAAACAGATACTCACCTTGGTTATATCATGAAGTTCTGTCCTACTAAAGTAAAAATTCGTTCATTGATTCGTAATAGTCAATTTAATAATGAAACAGATAATGATCCAATTCAAGTTTATGAATCAGGTACTTGTCTTAGATGTCCAAAACAATTGGTCAAGGTGACTATTCCAAATCTTGAGATTGTATCTAGAGAAGGAGATTAAAATTTTAAATTAAATAAATCATGGGAAAACAAAAGAGATCAGAAAATACATATCAGAAGATTAATACGATCTTCAAGCGTGATATCAACAATATTATTATGCCTTATGATAGTTTTACTCTTCCTGAGTTTGAATGGTTGAGAAATTGTAAGTTTGATGCTACTATCAAGATTGATGGTACAAACATGCGTATTGAGGTTTATCCACAGATTACAGATAGGCTTTGTAATGGTACTGTATCATTGTCATGTGGAATTGCTATTAAGGGTAAGACAGATAATGCTAATATTCCACCTATGCTTGATGATTTCATGTGGAAGACTTATGTTTCATCTGATGGTAAGAAGCTAAAAGGTAATGGTGACCTTGTAGGTAAGATTTTTAAAGCATTTAGACTTCCAGAATCTTATATGTGTACAAGAGATTTTGAAACTGGATTGAACATTCAAGAGAATGTCGATTGGATGCTTGAACGTGGATATATTAAGAAGTGTGGTTGCCATACTCTTAATCAGAAGCCATTTAATGATCCAGATGCCATCGTTGTTGATGACTATATAGTTGATGAAGAGAATTGTACATTGCCTAAGATGTTCACTATCTATGGTGAAGGTTATGGTAAGAAGATTGGTAAGGCTGGATGCAGATATCTTAAGGATAGTGTAAGCTTCAGAGCTTTTGATGTTAAGGTAACTAATCGTGATGGTTCTTCAGTTTATTTGAATATTCCACAACGTGATGCTATTCTTGATGAGATTGGTATTCCTAAGGTAATTAGTCTTGGTCAGTTTACTATTGATGAAGCTATTGATTATGTTAAGAAGGGTTTCAAGGATCCATTAGCAGAAGATGATAGCTATGTAGCAGAAGGTCTTGTATTGAAGACACCAGATGGATTGCTTCGTAAGAATGGTGATCGTATCATATTCAAAATCAAGCATGAAGACTTTAAAAAATACTTGAATAAGTATGGAACATTAGATAAAGTTGAACAAATTCCTAATCCAAATTATTAAAACTTATGTTGAAAATTGTTAAGTTGAATCCAAACAAATTGAATTATATGAATCCAGATGGTTCTATGGTCTCAGTACCAAGACCATCTGCTATTCCATTCAATGTAATCAATATGAATAAAATCAAAGCGGCTGGTTATGCCAATGGTATTACTATGGTTATATTCATGGATGATAAGTTTAAGCCTGCTAATGAGATTCATTTCTTCAGAATGGTACCTAATGATATTGTAGAAGGTCTTATTAATGGTGTGGCAACCAAAGTAGATGAATTTCTTAAAAATGCATTAGATGGCGTTTATCCAGATTATATTGAAGAGAATCGAAATTATTTTATGTAATTAAAAAATGTTAAAATGACACTAAAATTTTATGTTAGTTTACCTATGGCTTATCATCAGAAATCAGTAAGAAAGCGATATGATAAAGCTGTAGAAGAGATCAGAAAAAAATATCCAGATGCGTTAATTTATGGTCCTACTAATATCGATGATTTCGGTGAGAATGGTCTAGATCCTCATGCTCCTACACATCCTTGGTCTTGGCACTTAGGAGAAGATATCAAAGATTTGCTTGAATGTGACTATATCTATTTGTGTAAAGGATATAATGATTCTAAAGGATGTCAAGTTGAATATGCTGTTGCAAAAACAATGAGAATGGTTATTTGGTATGCTTCAGATGCAGACCAGAAACTTGATCCAGAAGAATAAAAGGATGACTTAATAGCCATCCTTGTTTGGTATGTATGAAACAGATAAACCACATTCATTACATTTTACTATATAAGGAACATGTGCTCTTTCGTTGATAAAATACTCTGTCAAGTCTATTTCATTACCACAATTGTTGCATTTAATCTTCATCTTTGTCTAGTTCATTATTTATTTTGAAACAGATATCTGCTTCTCTCTCAACATTTTCTTCAGAATCAGAACTATGCATGCAGTTCTTCATATCATCTTTACCATATTTGTCTCTTACTTCATCTTTTACTTTCTTCAAGTCTTTTATCGGATCTTTACAATCTTTGTAAAGTTTGTAAGATATACAGTTACCTGAACTCATGTAATGACAAAGATCATCATAGAAATCTTCCTTTTCATGTACTTTATAAAGGTCCCTTGCTTCATCCAAGTTCATCTTTATAGTCTTATAGTTTGTTATATCCCACCCAGCATCTTTTAGCATATCTTCAAAATCATCTTTAATATCTAAGAATTCTGGTTTGAGAATTGCGAAGCCATTGAATTTCTTCTGCATGGCTTCGCAAATATAGTTGGTTAAACTTTTCATTTTTGTATAAGTATTCTTGTATGTTTTTTCTGTTGATGGTCAACATTTCCTTCTATGCTGTATCTTACATCTATATTATAATAACCTGAAATATTTTTAGAAGCTTCATCATATAAGCTAAGTATCATAGAATTAGAATTGGAAGTTATAGATGGTTTGTTTTTATTCAACAATGACAAATTCTTTACCGACCATTTAGTTGTCTTATCTAATATGAATGGGAATTTCACATTATCAATAGTGGCAAATATCAAATCATCTTCTTTAAAATGGTTGACTGGATATTTTTCTTCCAATACCATTCTATTTATTAAGAAAGTATCAGATGACCTATATTTTTTCATTACAATCTTTGTTTCAGCATCTGGACAATATTCTATCTTGTCATGAGGATCGAGATCCAAGTCACCAATAAGTTTGTCTTCTATATCTTGTGATATGAAAACGGCAAACCAGTTGGTATCATCATGCATGAGATAGAAGTCATAGTTGAATGTATTGTCATCTCCTATAATAAACTTTTCTGTACCATCATTATTAAAGAACATTCTATAGAGTTCTACCAATTCAGAAGGTTGTTCCCAGTGGTTTGGAGAATACCACTTAGTATCATATATCTTACTATTGTACTTTAGTTTTGATATCTTACTTATATTCAGACCAAGTCTCTTTCTTTTTTCTACATCATTCATCTTATACAGATACAAATCATAGATATGCATTCTGTTCAAGTATTTCTTGTTGTTGGAAGTAGATATTGTTTGTTGCATGCTACTGATAAGTGAATCTATAGACTTCTTTACATTTTCTGAAGTAATTTCTTGCTTCATGTTCATATCCACTTTATCATTCTTAGGTGTAGAATCATAATCTGTCTTTATATTATCTCCTCTGAATTTACATTCTGATTTCCAAGGACAGTTGCATTCCATATTGCATACTGAATCTGAACTGTTATTCCAGATAGGAATAGCAATATCTTGATATATTCTAGGAACACCAGATAAGGTGTATCCACCGAATTCATACGTTCTTCCATTTGGTAACTTTATTTCACCTGTAGTAGCTAATCTTATAGTTACTGTTGACTTATGTCTAAGATGTTCATCTATATAGAAAAGCTTCCATTTATCAGAAGTAGCATCCCAATCAATATTTCCTTGCTTGTTGTAAGCTGGGTCACCTAAACCTATATCCTTCTTCATCATTATCAAATCATTGTTTGATATTGTATATTCATGAAGATTGACACATTCATTAGGTTTTGTCGTACTCAAATCTTTTAAGTCTAATCTTATCTTAGCATAATATTCATTGTTAGAATCTACATCAAACAATACATCTACATAGAATTTGCTTAAAGAATATCCTTGGTTGTCAGGTATATCAAGACCATTATTGAACATGAATATTGGAATGACAGAATTTCCTTTCTTATATACAATTTGACTATTCTTAACTCCTAAATTATATATGTAACATTTAGAAGCAATATAGTTGCAGAAATTGTTCATTGTATTAGTAGAAGCATTATTAGAATCACTATCTGAATTATCAGAAGAAGCATTATCTGTCATGTACTTCAATTTGTCAAAGAATCTTATGTCATTCACTTCTGCTAATCCAGGAAGGTACATATAAGAATTGAAGTTTACTGAATTATCTTCTATGGACTTTATTTGGGAAAACAATGATTTTTCTGTTGTATACAGATTTATGTTCGCTTTCTCTGATTCTGTCATACTATCAAATTCTGGATCATTAGGATCCCTATATCCTTCTTCTCCTGGTTTAAGTTCTTTTACTTCTGTATAATTGAAATATTTGTATTCTAATGTACCTACTTTCAATTGGAATTCTGGTGCTTTCAATATGAAGTCATAGTAATACCAGTTTCCATTACAGTTTACTGATAATCTGTATTTCTTATCTATCCAATAAGTCATATTGAATGACTTTACTAATGACTTTGGAATCATTACAAAGTTCTTATAGGCAACATCATCTTTTCGTTGGAAGAAACTGAATGATGAGCTATATATCTTCTTACCCTCTTTTGTAAGTACTAAAGTTACATCAAAGAAATCTTCATCTTCATTTGATAAGAACCAAATTGGTACCTTAGCACAAATATCATTGATATATATTGTAGGATTTTCTGTTGTCTTTCCTAATGTTTCAGAATTTGAAAACTCATTATAGCATTCATCAAAGTAAGATTCTTGGTTGTATATGTAAACTATATCAGATCCTTGAAATCTTACAGAAGTATGTGGGCTTCCAATCCAAGTAGGAGTTTCTGTTACATGAATGCTAGGACTTACTATATATTTGATGTCATTCATCCAGCAATGTTGCTTCATACTAGATGATATAGTTGTCATTATAGGTAAGAAGTACTTCTTCCAGTAATACTCTACCATTGACATCTTTATATACATGTCTTCTAATCTCCAGTTATAATAAGGTCTCCAGAACTTTATGTCTTGCTCATCAAACTTATCATAAACCATCTTATCAAACAAGTTTTCTGAAATAGGCTTACCTTCTCCTATAAGCTCTTCTGCCCAGTACTGTTTGTCTAGAACTTCCGTATATCTGTCTATGTCCATCCATATAGAATAAGCAGAAGCTTTTCTGAAATGCTGCCAAGACCAAAGATTGTCAGATAAAGTATCAAAATTGTCTTGTATATATTGTTCTAAGAATTGATTATCAGTTTGGTTGAGTCCTCTTATAGTAATATGATTTCCATAACCAAACCAATTAAGAGAATCTTTGGCTGATTCATAGTTTCCACATTCCCCTTTGATATGCATATAGTTAAGAAGAAGTTCTTTCAACTTATGAGAATATTCTTCTTCATCTATGTTGTCAGATTTTACATCAGTAAAGTATATTGACTTCATCATATCCTTAGGAATGTTTATTCCCATATTCTTACCATTTATGATAAGCTCACTATCTTCCATATGGAATTCAGCACCTATAGTATAAGGACACCAGATATCGTCGTTAACATGAATGAGGATATTAGTTAGCCAAGTAGTTTCTTCTTGACTTAATGTAGCAACATAAAATGTAGCTACCGATACTGTTGATTCTCTTCCTTCTACTTCTACATTATCTATTACTGTAAGGTCATCTGTAT
>ERZ827168.602-NODE-602-length-57032-cov-17.879179_pt1 | contig 57032 bp, 59 predicted proteins | sample MGYA00519868_ERZ827168 | MGnify/ENA primary metagenome ERZ827168 (study PRJEB31778, sample SAMEA3449271) | human gut metagenome | biome: human gut; feature: human-associated habitat; material: faeces | place: United Kingdom | collected 2010/2012 ...
CCCGGAACGCACACTGCCGCACCTCATAAAACGGCGCGTGGGCCAGCGGGCAGCTCTTCTCCGCCTGTATGGCCGGCGCTTTGGGGATCTCCTCCAGATAGTACCAGAACGCGCCCCGGCGCAGCCGCACGGCGATGGAGGGAAACCGGCGCACCGTAACATCCAGCGCCCGGCGCAGCACCTCCGTGTCCACCGGCTCGGTCAGTGTGGCGGACAGGCGGAAGAAATTGTTCCAGTTCCGCCGCTTGGCGGCGGGATAGATCTTGGCCGCGTTGTCCAGCCGCATCCAGCGCAGGCTGCGGGCCGGGGACAGGTTCTTGGTCAGAAAGCGGTCGATGGCCGCCATATCCTCTTCCATGTTCTCACTGAGGCAATACAGCACATAGGCGTGCCACCGCTCCGGTGCGATGTGCAGCATGCTCCTGCAGCCGCTCTGCACCAGCTTCTCGTGAAGCGCCCGGGCGTCGTCCAGCAATATCTCGTCCCCGCCGGCGAACAGCAGCGACGGCGGAAAGCCGGCGAGGTCGCCGAACAGCGGCGAGCACAGCGGGTCGGTGGGGTCAGTGGTATAGCACTTGGCATAGAACTCCAGCAGCTCCTGGGTCAGGGACGGATCGTTGTCCCGGTTCGTCTCGTAGGACTGCCCTGAGCCGGTGAGGTCCACCCACGGGGAAATGCCGATAAGCCCACAGGGCAGCTCCAAGCCCTCCTGCCGCAGCCGCAGGCACAGGGCGTAGATCAGTCCGCCGCCGGCGCTCTCGCCGCACAGCAGGATCTGCCGGGGCGCATAGCCCTTCTTCAGCAGGTAGCGATAGGCCTCCAGCGCGTCGTCCACCGCCGCGGGATAGGGGTTCTCCGGCGCTAACCGATAGGCGGCGCAGAACACCCGCACGCCGCACTGGCTGGCCAGCGTGGCGGCAAAGCCTTTGGCATACTCCAGGCTGCCGCAGGTGTAGCCGCCGCCGTGGAGATAGAGGATCACGCCGGAGCGACGCTCGTCCTTGGGCATGACCCACGCCCCCTGAAACGCGCCGAAATCGTGGTCCTTCATGTAGACCTCCCGCTTGTGGAGGACACTCATCAGCTCACCCAGCTTGTCCTGCCCCTTGCGGGTGGTCTCCAAAGAGCAGTTGGTCACAAAGGGCTTGAAAAAATGCAGTTGGGCGCGCACCAGCTTTGCCGAGAGCTCCATAGGCACGGCCTCCTTTGTTCATGAAAATTTACAGGTCCAGCTTCAGGTCGCCGTCCTTGATCCAGCCGCACCGGCGCAGGGGGATGGCGATAAGCCACGTCAGCACGGCGGGCAGCACGAAGGAGATCAGCACCAGCCCCAGCCAGTCCATGCCGGTGACGGCGGTCTTGACCCCGGCGGCCACGTCGTTGACCCAGCCGGTGTAGACGCCGATCTGCCCCACCAGGCCGCAGGTGCCCATGCCGGAGGACACCGGCGCACCGTTCATCTCCATGCGGAAAATGCAGGTGGCGATAGGCCCGGTGATGGCGGAGGCTACCGTGGGCGGGATCCATATCCGTGGGTTGCGGACGATGTTGCCCATTTGCAGCATACTGGTGCCGATGCCCTGCGCCGCCAGACCGCCCCAGCGATTTTCGCGGAAGCTCATGACGGCGAAGCCTACCATCTGGGCGCAGCAGCCCGCCACGGCGGCACCGCCGGCCAGGCCGGTCAATCCCAGCGCCGCGCAGATGGCGGCGGAGGAGATGGGCAGCGTCAGGGCCACGCCGATGACCACTGAGACGATGATGCCCATGAAGAAGGGCTGCAGCTCCGTCGCCCACATGATAGCCTGCCCCACGGCGGAGGCCGCCTTGCCCACCGGCGCGGCGATCAGCGCGGCAAAGCCCACGCCCACCAGCACTGTGACGATTGGCGTCACAAGAATGTCGATCTTCGTCTCCTTGCTGACGGCCTTTCCCACCTCAGCGGCCACGATGGCCACGAACAGCACGGCCAGCGGGCCGCCTGCGCCGCCCATATAGTTGGTGGCAAAGCCCACGGGGATCAGGGAGAACAGCACCAGCGGCGGCGCCTTCAGCGCACCGGCGATGGCCACCGCCATGCCGGGGCCTACCATGGCCGAGCACAGCCCGCCAATGGTGTAGTTCACCGCGCCATCGCCCTTGCCGATGGTGACGATGACGGCGTTCAGGAATCCGATGTGGAACTGCTGGCCGATGCTGTTCAGGATCGTGCCCACCAGCAGCGTGCAGAACAATCCCTGTGCCATGGCGCCCATGGCGTCGATGAAGTAGCGCTTCGCGGAGAAAACGATGTCCTTGCGGCGCAGGAACGCCCGTATCTTTTCCATGGTGATATACCTCGCTTATCGATTTTCTCCATTATAGGATGTGACGCCGTGAATGTCAATGTACCCGCCGCTTTCGGCACTGCTCCCGCAGCCAACAAAACAGCGGCGCGCCGTCCGCCGCGTCCGGCCGGGCCAGCGCGAAGCTCTGCCGCTCCGGGTGGTACTGCACCCCCACGACAGGCAGTGATGTGTGGCAGATCCCCTCGGGAATGCCGTCGGTGGACCACTGGCACACCGTCAGCTCCCGGCCCACCGCGCGGACGGCCTGATGGTGGCTGCTGGTAACGGCGGGCGATGTGGTCAGCAGCTGGGCCAGCAACCCCACGGCACAGGTAGGGTGTACCATATCCTCTCCGGGGATCTGGTGGCCGGACACGCGGTCATACAGCGTGCCGCCAAAGAACACGTTCAACGCCTGCATCCCACGGCAGATACCCAGGATAGGCCGCCGAGCCTCTGCAAACCGGGCAATGAACTGATACTCCTCCACCGGGAGGGCGTCGCCAAAAATATCCCCGCCGCCGGGCAGCAGCAGTCCCTCCGCCGCCGCGTCCTTCTCTGTGCTCACCACCGCCTCCATACCGGCAGCCGCCAGCGCGCGGCAGTAATTGTCGCAGCTCCCCTGTATGCCGTACACCAGCACCGTGGGTCTCCTCTCCATCTCCGCACCACCTCCCCCCTATTCCATGCGGCCGCCGGGGAAAGTATGTCTGCAGCGCAAAAGAAAAGAGCGCCTGTCCACGACAGACGCTCTTCGTCATTGGCAATTACTCCGCGGGATAGACGGAGACCTGCTTGCGGTCCTTGCCCAGACGCTCAAAGCGGACGACGCCGTCAGCCTTGGCGAACAGGGTATCATCCGTGCCCTTGCCCACGTTGGTGCCGGGGTGGATGTGAGTGCCGCGCTGGCGCACCAGAATGTTGCCCGCCAAAACGAACTGACCGTCGGCGCGCTTGGGTCCAAGACGCTTGGACTCGGAATCACGGCCATTCTTCGTAGAACCCATACCTTTTTTATGGGCGAAGAACTGCAGAGAAATGTTCAGCATTTTCAAGTACCATCCTTTCTGTAAGATGATCGAGGGGAAGGAGGCTCACGCCTCCATAACTTCGATGTTGTCGGGATATTCGTCGTGGAGCTGCGTCAGATATACCATCAGCCCTGCCAGCAAATTCTGACAGGTGCTTTCGGCGGTCTGCTCCAGTCCTCCGGGCAGCCGCAGCGAGATGGCCGCGTCCTGCTCGTTCACCTTTACGGCGGCGCACAGACCCATCACGTCATTGACGGTGGCCTCCACCAGCCGCACGGCACTGGTCACGGCGGCACAGACGATGTCCTCGCCTGCCTCCGCGTAGCCGCTGTGCCCCCTGGCGTCAAACCCGACGATACGCGTTTCCTCTGTGAGGAACGTAACGGTGGTCATGTCCCGTGCCTCAGAACGTGATCTTGTTGATCTCGACCTTGGTGTAGGGCTGACGATGACCCTGCCGTTTGCGATAGCCCTTCTTGGGCGTATACTTGAAGATACGGATCTTCTTGCCCTTGCCGTTCTTCACGACAGTGGCGTCCACCTTCGCGCCCTCCACCACGGGAGTGCCGAACTTGGTGTTCTCACCGTCCACGATGGCCAGGACCTGATCGAAAGCCACGGCATCGCCGGCGTTCACGTCCAGCTTCTCGATGAACAAAGTGTCACCCTCGCTGACGTTATACTGCTTGCCTCCGGTCACGATAATAGCCTGCATAAGTTGTTGCACCTGCCTTTCCTTTATTACGGACTCGCTGTCGGGGGCGTCCGGCGCAGCCGGAACTTGCTGACCCATTCAAAGCGGCTTATCAAGTATAACAGCGCCGCGTCCCGTTGTCAACAGGAAACGGCGCTGTTTCGCGAAAAAATCCTCTGTTTTGCCGCGGGACAAGCCCATTTTATCCCCTTTCGGCCCGCAAGGGCCGCCGCATCACGCTTCCCACGCGTCCACAAAGTCCATGACTGCCTCGTTCAGGTCCTTCATCGCCTTCGGGAAATCAAAGTAAATGTTGTGATCTCCCAGCACGCAGTCCGACACGGACTTCAGCGCCATGAACGGTACATCGTTCCGCAGGCACACCTGGGCCGCCGCGCCGCCCTCCATCTCCACCAGCAGCGGGTGGAACGTCTCTGCGATCCACCGCGCCCGGTCACCCTTGGTGGCGAACCACTCGCCGGTGGCCACGCCGCCCACCCGATAAGGCCGTCCCGTCCGGTCCATGGCCGCTTTTGCTTTCTCCAGCTCCGCCGTGGGAAACTCCACCTTCTCCACCGTAGACACCATCCCGATGGGGTCGCCCACGGCGGTGGTGTCCACATCGTGCTGCATGAACTTCTCCGCCAGCACCAGCGTCCCGATGGGCACATCCTCAAAGCAACCCGCCACGCCCACATTGATGAGCCGGTCTGGCCGGTACAGGTCGATGAACAGCTGGGTGGCCATGGCGGCGTTCACCTTGCCCACGCCGCCGCAGCAGGCCACCACGTTCTCCCGGATGCGGTAGAACGCCACGCCGGCCGCCACCCGTTCCGGCTGCGCCTCCGGTGTCAGCAAGCTCTTGATCTCGCCTCTCATGGCGTACAGCAGTCCAGTCAGCATAGTCAGTTCCTCGTTTCTCCTGTTTTCTTCATTGTATTCCTCATTGTAAATACCCCTCCCCGCAAATGTCAAGTTGCATTTTGCCGCAGCGCCATGTAAAATAGGAAAAAACGTGAAAGGAGCGCCGCCATGACCGTCGGTATCATCTGCGAATTCGACCCTCTGCACCTGGGCCACGCCCACCTGCTGGCCCAGGCCCGGGCCATGGGCGCTTCCGCCGTAGTCTGTGCCATGAGCGGCAGCTTTACCCAGCGGGGCAGCTTCGCCGCCGTGTCCAAGGCCGCCCGGGCCGAGATGGCCCTCCGCTGCGGCGCCGACCTGGTGCTGGAGCTGCCCGTCCTGTGGGCCATGTCTCCGGCAGAATGCTTTGCCGACGGCGGCGTCGCCCTGCTGACCCGCACCGGTGCGGTGGACACGCTGCTGTTCGGTTCGGAATGCGGCGACCTGCCCGCCCTACAGGCGGCCGCCGCCGCGCTGGACAGCCCCGCCTTTACCGAAGCCCTCCGCACCCGGCAGGAGGACGGCGTCACCTTTGCCGCCGCCCGGCAGCAGATTCTTGCGTCCCTCCCCGGTGTAAACGCATCGCTGCTGGAAAAGCCCAACAACACGCTGGCGGTGGAGTACCTCCGGGCCATCGCCCGGCAGCACAGTCGCCTTGTTCCCCTGATCATTCCCCGCATAGGCGCGGATCACGACGGCCCGCCGGAGGCAGGCACAGCCTCCGCCTCCCATCTCCGCGCCCTGCTGCACCGCGGTTCGTCAGAAGAAGCCTGTGCCTTTATGCCTCCCGCCGCCGCGGACATTCTGCGCCGGGAGGTACAGTCAGGCCATATCGCCGACCCCACCCTCTGCGAACGGGCCATTCTCTCCCGTCTCCGTACCATGTCCGAAGCGGACTGGCAGCCCTATGACCGGGGCGGCGAGGGCTTGTACCACCGGCTCTACCGCGCCGCCCAGACCGGCGCTTCCCTGGAGGCGATTCTGTCAGCCGCCAAGACGAAGCGCTATCCCCTCTCCCGTCTGCGACGCATGATCATGGCCGCGTGGCTGGCCCTGCCCCCGGATGTCCCCGCCCAGCCCCCCTATCTCCGGGTGCTGGCCGCCAACGCGGCCGGCCGCGCCCTGCTGCGTCAAATGCGCGACAGCGGCGCACCGGTGCTGACCAAGCCCGCCGATGCGCCCGCTCTGGGCCGTGAAGCGGCGGCGCTGCTGGCGCTGGAGAGCCGCTGCACCGATCTTCGCGCCCTGGCCTGCCCCGACCCGGGCCGCCCCGGCGCGGATACACGCGCCGTGCCCCTGATGCTGTGACAAAAAGAGAGACGGCTTGCGCCGTCTCTCTTTTTGTCAATTTTGTCAATCTCCGTGGGACTGCTTGCCGCTGACCACTTCCGGCACGAGCTTCACGATCATGGTCTGGTCCATGCTCTGCTGGGAGCACATATGCGCCCGCTCCATGGACACCGGGTCAAGGGCCTGCACCAGCAGCCGCAGCGCGTACATCTTCTCCTCGCCGCTCTGCACCACCACCGCCCTGCCGTGGACGATGGCGGAGTCATAGGCCGTGGTCAGCTTCCCCGGCACGATCTCCGCCTTGGATACGGCGGTGAGACACACCGGCGGTTCTTTCACCAGAATATCCCATTTCCGCCCCGCACCGGCACAGTGGAAATAGATGGCGTTGCCGGCCTCGTCGGCGATATGGTTCACCGGCACGCAGTAGGGCGTCCCGTCCCCATCCGTCATGGCCACCACGGCATAGGGCGCGTCCCGCAGCACCTGCCACGCAAACGCCGCATCCCGTTCCTTGTCCTTTCTCCGCATGATCCCGTCCTCCTCACATGATGGGCCGGCCCAGCAGCTTCTCGAACCGGGGCAGCATCCCCTCGTCCACATGGCCGGCGTTCTGACACATATCGTAGCCGGGCAGGTTGTTGCCCTCCACCAGCACCGGGCCGTCCGGCGTGATGGCCACGTCCCAGCCGATATACTTCAGGTGTTCCTCCACCCGCTTGGACGCCGTGCGGCACAGCGCCAGCGCCTGGTCGAACAGCGGGATCTGGAAGCCCACGATGTCCGTCCCCGTCACCGGGTGGCGCTCGTAGTATTTGCCCGTTTTGTCGCAGAACGCGGGCCGGTACAGCTGGCCCTGCTCGTTCACCGGCGCGTACATGCCGCCGGAGGATACGTTATCCACGCACACACCGCCCATGCCCATCCGCACCAGGGCGTACACCATCTGCGCGCCCCGCTCCGTCACCAGCGTGACGATACGCACGGTGTTCACCGAGTCGGGACACAGCCTGCACATATCCGGGTGCTGGCGGATAGGCTCCTCGATGAGCAGTTGCCCGCCCTGCACCAGCTGCTGATACAGCTTGTCGTAGTCCTGAATATCCGCCGTCACGAGGCGCTGGATGCCCTCGCCGCCGCACAGTCCCGCCGGCTTGCAGAAGATGGCCTCCGTCCCGGCGCAGAAGTCCCGCAGCCCCGCCGCGTCCGTCTTACGCAAATCAAGAAACCGCCGCTTCAACAGGTCGGCAAAGATGGTGTCGAACTCGATCTTGTCGTTGAGCTGATAGAAATACGCCGGGTCGTTCATCTGCCGGGTCAGCGCCTGGTTCTGCACAGCGGTCATATACGTCTTGCGCACTGCGCCGTGTCTCTCGGCGAACCCGAACACATGATAGTCCAGATACCCGATGCCGTAGCGCACCTCGCACCACACCATGTCGCAGAAGATGAGGAAGCGGTTTTTCCCCGTCTCCTCATGGACGGCGTTGATGTGGAGCTTCAGCCGCGCCATACTCAAATGCTTCAGCTGCCGGAAAAAGGTAGCCAGCTTTCTTCCCATAGTCCGTTCCTCCGTTTCAACAGTTTTTACCGTCCCAGCCGCCCGGCGATGCGCCCCAGCGGCCCGGTGATCAGGCTTCGCTCATAGCGGTTCATGCCGAACAGCCACATGGACGCGGCGTACACCGCCGCGAACAGCAGCCCCGGCGGGATCAGCGCCCAATAGCTGGCCGGATGCACGAACACCGCCAGCAGCACCGCCGCCGCCGCGGGCAGGATCATCGCCGGCAGCAGGTGGCAGATGTGCCGCCAGAAGCCGGGGATGTTCAGCCCCACACGCTTATAGTAGTACCGGTTCATCAAAAATACGTTGCCCACCAGCGTGGCGATGGCCGTGCCGATGGCCGCGCCCAGGCCCTCCCACTTCATGCACAGCGGGATGGAGATCAGGATATTGCCCACCAGCACGCCCAGATACACCAGCGAACGGTATTTGTGCATATTCTTGGCCCGCTGGATCTCGATGCCCACCGTCTGTATATTCGTCCACAGACAGGCGAAGAACAGCAGCAGCGCCGTCCAGTAGTCCACCCGGAACTGCTCGCCGCCGCCCCACAGCACCACAAAGGACTGTCCGATGGCCACGAACCCCAGGAAAATGCCCCCCAGCAGAATGAACTGCAGCCGTCCCACCTTGGTAAACAGCGCGTCCAGCGTCCGCATGGGCGCGTTCTCCGCCACCAGCCGGTGTACTCTTGGCGTCATCACGTTGGAGATGGCGTTGCCGAACAGCAGGAAATAGTTGTTCAGCTGGGCGGCGATGACATACACCGTCACCGCCCCCGAGCCGTGAAACCACGTCAGCAGCTGCCGGTCAATGCTCCAGTTCAGGTTGTCCACCACAATGCCGATGAACACATATACCGTGAACCCGAACATCTCCCGCAGCAGCGCGAAGTCATACCGCCGGAACGCGAAGGGCATTTTCAGCTTTTTCAGACAGTAAAAGATGTTGACAACGCCGCTGATCACCGTAAAAATCAGCGACACGATGGTCAGCATCACGGACCGGTAGCCCATCAGCAGCAGCGGGATCATGATCAGCGGGTTCAGCACCTGCTTTCCCATAGCCACGATCTTTTGAAACAGATACTGCTCGTTGATGGTCACGTGGCTCTCGAACACGCTGATAGGGAACGTCAGTGCCGCGTTGACGGACAGGATGCGCAGCAGCCGCTCCGCCAGGTCGATCTCCTCCGCCGTCAGCTTCTTGCCGAAGACCACATCGCAGTATGAAAGGCCGAATCCGATGGCCAGCACCAGCCCGCCCAAAATAAGATACGTCACCAGGAACATCCCGTTGAGCTTGGCGCACCCCTCCTTGTCCCCGGCCGCCCGGAAACGGGAGTAGTACCGCACATACGCGCTGCCCAGTCCGAAGCTCAGCAGGTTCAGATACGAGATGATGGGCAGCACCGCCTGGTACACACCGAACTCGCTGTCGCCCAGCTGCCGCAGCATGATGGGCGTATACACCAGCGAGATGACCGTGCTCAGGGCCATGGACACATAACTCAGCGCAGCGCCGGCCCGTATTTGATTGACTCGCACCGCCGCACTTCCTTCCGTCCGCAGTATCTCAACAGAATAAAATAGTATCTTATTATATCCGATAATCCCCCCGCTGTAAAGCCGCCGGGCAAAAAATGGTTTTCATTTTCCCAAGCCCCTGCTATAATCGTCCTAACGAAGCGAAAGGAGCGCCGCGCCATGGCCAACAAAAAGCTGAAGCTGCTGTACCTCGCCCGGTTTCTGCATGAGGAGACGGACGAGCAGCACCCCAAGACACTGCAGGATATGCTTGCCTACCTGGCCGCCCAGGGCATCACCGCCGAACGCAAGAGCGTTTACGATGATCTGGAGCTTCTGTCCCTGTACGGCCTGGATGTTCAGTCCGTCCGCGGCAAGACCTACGGCTACTTTCTTGGCCAGCGGGACTTCCAGCTCCCGGAGCTGAAGCTGCTCATCGACGTGGTCCAGGCCTCCCCCTTTCTCACCCGGAACAAGAGCATGGAGCTCATCGCCAAGCTGGAGCATCTCACCAGCCGCCCCAACGCCCGCCAGCTCCGCCGTCAGGTCTACGTCATGGACCGCGTCCGCACCCACAACGAACAGCTCTACTACGCCGTGGACGGTCTCCACACCGCCATCAACGACAACCGGCAGGTCACGTTCCGTTACTTCGACTGGCGGCCCGACGGCGGCAAGGAGTACCGCCGGGACGGCGCGCTGTACCGCGTCGATCCCGTAGCCCTCTGCGTGGACAGACATTACTATCTCGTGTCCTACGACCCCACCATCCAGGACTACCGCCATTACCGGGTGGACCGCATGGAGGGCCTCACCGTCACCGATACGCCCCGGGACCCGCTGCCGGAGAACTTTGACCTGGGCCGTTACGTCAAGACCATCTTTGATATGTATAACGGCCGCACGGAGACGGTGCACCTGCGGTTTGACCGCGCCCTCATCAACGTGGTCATGGACCGCTTCGGGGCGGACGCCCACATCCGCCCCGACGGTGATTGGATCGCCGTCACTGCCCCGGTGGAGGTCGGCCCTACGTTCTACGGCTGGCTGGCCCAGTTCGGCCCGCAGGCGGAGCTGACCGCCCCCGCCGCCGTCCGCACCGAGTTCGCCGCCCACTGCCGCGCCATTCTGGAGCTGTATCAGTAGCAGCCGCCCCCCTGCGCTATCATTGCGAGCCAGTCCGCAGACTGGTCGTGGCAATCCGTTCTTTTTGCCTCCGGCGGCCTCTTTTCTTTCAGCAGCGAAAGAAAAGAGGGAAAGAAACGCCGCCAAAAACTACGTTTTTGGATTTCCTTGCGCGCCTTCGCCCGCTGTTTATCCCGCTTGTTTTTTGGCACGCGAACAAAGCGCCCATCAAATTTCACCTAAATATTGCATCGTCTCTGCTTCTCTTTTCGCCGCCGCTTTTGCTCTGAAATGTAGACGCACCAGGCTCTACCGTGGCTGAGGTCAGCGGCAGCGGCGCAGACGCAGAGACGATCCTTTTGACCGCACGACAAAATGAAATCCCCGCGACCGTGCGGTACAAGCCGCTGATAAGCTCAAAGCATAGCGCGCAGGAAGTCTTGAAACCTTTGGTTTCAAGCAGACCTTTTGGTCACTTTTGGGGCTGCGGCCAAAAGTGACCCGCGCCGGGGCGCGGAACTCCCCTCTTTCGCCAAGGAAAGAAAGCACTCCGCCGAGCCCTAACAATAAGCATGAAAAAGAACCGCCGGACGGCGGTTCTTTTTTCATGCTTCCTCCCTGTCGGAAGGCTCTTCCGTCTCGATGTAAAGCTCCTCACATTGACGCTGCGCCTCAATCAGCAATTCCATCGCTTTCTCCGCCGCATCGACCATAGTCACATACATCTTTTTGTAATCAGCCATCGTTTCACCCCCCTATATGGATAGTTTAGGACATATAGTCCAAAATTGCAATGGGAAAATTCTGTTTCTCTATAATGAATCTCGGTGATGACGATGAAAACAAGAATTCGTGACCTGCGCGAGGACGCGGACTACACCCAGCAAAAGGTCGCCGACTACCTGATGTGTGACCAATCGCTTTACTCCAAATATGAACGCGAGGAGCGGGAGTTGCCTTTGGCCTACGCCGTCAGCCTGGCCGACCTGTACGGCGTCAGTTTGGATTATGTGGTGTACCGCACAGACACAAAAAAGCCCTATCCCCGAAAAAAATAATATCCTGATACACGCAAAAAAGAACCGCCGTCCCGGCGGTTCTTTTTTGCTATCCAGTTTACCTTTACAGCAGGGAGAAATTCACGATCAGCCCTGCGAATACGATGGACACCATGCTCAGCAGCTTGATCAGGATGTTGATGGCCGGACCTGCGGTGTCCTTGAAGGGGTCGCCCACGGTGTCGCCCACCACGCCGGCCTTGTGGCACTCGCTGCCCTTGCCGCCGAAGTTGCCCGCCTCGATGTACTTCTTGGCGTTATCCCACGCGCCGCCGGCATTGGCCATGTAGATAGCCATCAGGAAGCCGGTGACGGTAGCGCCGGCCAGCAGTCCCACAACACCCTTGAAGCCCAGGATCATGCCCACCACGATGGGCGTCACCACCGCGATGACGGTGGGCAGCACCATTTCCTTCAGGCTGGCCTTAGTGCACAGATCCACGCACCGCGCGTAGTCGGGATCAGCCTTTCCCTCCATCAGCCCGGTGATCTCACGGAACTGGCGGCGTACCTCCAGCACCACGCTCTGGGCCGCGCGGCCCACGGAGTTCATGGTCAGCGCCGCGAACACAAAGGGCAGGCACGCACCGATAAACAGGCCCACCAGCACCACCGGGTTCATCAGGGAGAAGTCCTCGAACGTCACATCCGCGCCCACTTCCTTTACCTTTTCGATATAGGAGGCCATCAGGGCCAGCGCGGTCAGCGCGGCAGAGCCGATAGCAAAGCCCTTGCCGGTGGCAGCGGTGGTGTTGCCCAAGGAGTCCAGTGCGTCTGTGCGCTTGCGGACCTCCGGCTCAAGGCCGGCCATCTCGGCAATGCCGCCGGCGTTATCGGCCACAGGGCCGTAGGCATCGGTGGCCAGCGTGATGCCCAAGGTGGACAGCATACCCACGGCGGCCAGCGCGATACCGTACAGGCCCATACCCGCGTTGGCCGCGCCGCCGGACAGGAAGAACGCCAGCAGGATGCAGACCGCCACGATGATGATAGGCACAGCGGTGGACAGCATACCCAGGCCCAGACCGCCGATAATGATGGTGGCAGAACCGGTCTGACTCTTGCCGCTCAGCTCCTGGGTAGGCTTGTAGGTGTCAGAGGTATAATACTCTGTGGCCTTGCCGATCAGCACACCGGCCACTAAGCCGGACAGGATGGCCACATACAGTCCCCAGTGCTCCATGCCCAGCAGGCCGCGCACCAGGAAGAAGGAGATAATAGCGATCAGAATAGCAGACAGGTTCGTGCCCCGGGACAGCGCCTTCAGCAGCGTGCGCTGGTCGGCGTTCTCCTCAGTCTTGACGAAAAACGAGCCTATGATGGAGCAGAGGATGCCCACCGCCGCCATGACCATAGGAATAGCCATGGCCTTGAACGCCTGATCAGAGAAAGCCGCCACGCCCAGCGCGGAGGCGGAGATGATAGAGCCGACATAGGACTCATACAGGTCAGCACCCATGCCGGCCACGTCGCCCACGTTGTCACCCACGTTATCGGCGATAACGGCGGGGTTACGGGGGTCGTCCTCGGGGATACCAGCTTCCACCTTGCCCACCAGGTCGGCGCCCACGTCAGCCGCCTTGGTGAAGATGCCACCGCCCACACGGGCAAACAGTGCCATGGAGCTTGCACCCATACCAAAAGTAAGCATCGCGCTGGTGATGTCGGCGGCCTCCAGCTTGAAAACAAAGCGAAGGAGCAGGAACCAGACGGAGATGTCCAGCAGGCCCAGGCCCACCACGGTGAAGCCCATGACGCTGCCGGCGGAGAACGCCACCCGCAGGCCCTTATTCAGGCCGTCGCGGCAGGCGTTGGCGGTGCGGCAGTTGGCCTTGGTGGCGATGCGCATACCCACGAAGCCAGACAGGCCGGAGAAGAAACCGCCGGTCAGGAACGCGAAGGGCACGAACCAAGTCAGCAACTTTAAGGCCGCCATAATGCACAAAACCACGATCATACAGGCAAAAAACACACCTACAACGGTATATTGCCGTTTCAGATATGCGTTGGCGCCCTCGCGGATGGAGCGCGAAATTTTGCTCATAAGGGGAGTTCCTTCGTCGAAGCTGAGAACGCGCCTGCCCATGATGAAGGCAAAGACCAGCGCGATGACAGCTCCCATAAGAGTTGCCAATACCAGGTACTTTTCCATGTGATTTTCCTCTTTCTGTCCCTATTTTGCGGGGTGTTTTTGTTCCGGGAACATTATAGGGAAATTCGGACCACCCGTCAAATTTTCTGACTTTTTTTGGGATCGGCACACAAAATTTCAACTTTTTAACGTCATATTGACTGGAACATTTTTTGAGAATAACATCACTTTTTTATCTTATTTTATACCGTTTTCCCCAGCGTATAAAAAACGTACCATACGTTTAGTATGTATTTTTGTGCCCTATTTTGTGTTTTGTTTATGTTTGAAAAATTTTTTTCACGAACTTTTTGGAGTAAAAACAGAAAAATCGGGCAGAAAACCGGAAAAAATCTTTTCATCACTTTTTCGAGTTGTTCCAGGTACGTTTCCCCTCGCCGCTATTAACGCTTTTTGTGATTTTGCACAAGAAAAAAGCGGGACGTTCCCGTCCCGCTTTGAAGGTTATTTTTTTCTGGAAAAATCTTGAAACTTCTTGAATGGTTTCTGGGAATATACCGGAAATTCCCTGTAAGATATTTGTATATTCTTATATGTGCGATATACGCGGCCTGATGGGTATAACAGGCTCTGATGCGCACAGCTCACTCAGCTGAGGAAGTCCTTCAGCTTTTTAGAGCGGGAGGGGTGGCGCAGCTTCCGCAGGGCCTTGGCCTCGATCTGACGGATGCGCTCACGGGTGACGTTGAACTCCTTGCCCACCTCCTCCAGGGTGCGGGTGCGGCCATCCTCGATGCCGAAGCGCAGCTTCAGCACCTTCTCCTCACGGGGGGTCAGGGTGGAGAGCACGTCCACCAGCTGCTCCTTCAGCAGGGTGAAGCTGGCGGCCTCGCTGGGCTCGGATGCGGCCTCGTCGGGGATGAAGTCGCCCAGATGGGAGTCCTCCTCCTCGCCGATGGGAGTCTCCAGGGACACGGGCTCCTGCGCGATCTTCAAAATCTCCCGCACCTTGTCCACGGGCATATTCATCTCCTCACTGATCTCCTCGGGGCTGGGGTCGTGGCCCAGCTCCTGGAGCAGCTGGCGGGAGACGCGGATGACCTTGTTGATGGTCTCCACCATGTGGACGGGGATGCGGATGGTGCGGGCCTGGTCGGCGATGGCCCGGGTGATGGCCTGGCGGATCCACCAGGTGGCATAGGTGGAGAACTTGTAGCCCTTGGTGTAGTCAAACTTCTCCACAGCCTTGATCAGGCCCAGGTTGCCCTCCTGGATCAGGTCCAGGAACAGCATACCGCGGCCCACGTAGCGCTTGGCGATGGACACCACCAAACGGAGGTTGGCCTCAGCCAGCTGCTGCTTGGCCTTTTCACCGGTCTTGACCTGCTTTTTCAGCTCCGCCAGCTCGTCCTCCGGGATGGGGTCAGCACCCTCCTGCTCCGCCTGCGCCAGACGCTCCTGCGCCTCGCGCCCGGCGGACATGACGGTGGCCAGCTCCACCTCCTGATCGGCGGTGAGCAGAGGGACCTTGCCGATCTCCTTGAGGTACATACGCACCGGGTCATCGATGTTGAAGCTGTCCACCAGCGCGTTGGGGTCGACCAGCTCTTCCTCCTCGATCTCGGCGATCTCCTCCATTGCCGGTTCGCTGTCCTCGACGGGCAGGTCAGTCAAAAAGTCCTCCGCGCCCACCTCGATGCCCAGCGTCTCCAGCGAGTCGTAGATGGAGTCCATCTGCTCGCCCTCAAGATCCATCGCGTCCAGCACCTCGGACAGCTCGCCGGCGTCCAGCCTACCCTTTTTTCTGCCCTTGACGAGCAGCTCCTTCAGCTTCTCGTTTTTTGCCACCAGCGCGGCGGCGGGCAGGGACGCCAGCGTCTTCTCGTCCAGCACCCCCTTGCCGGGCTTGTCCTGGGGTGCGGGTCTGTCCTCGTGCTTCGTGTCCCCGGCGGGGGCGCTGTCCCCGGCCAGCAGCTGATCCGCCATCCGCTCGAGCTGCTCTGCGGTGTACTTCTCTTCACTCATGTTCGCTTTCCTCCGTAGCCTTTTTTATCTTTATATATTTCCTGCGCCGCGGCCAGCGGGTCCTGCCCGCCGTAGCCGCTGCGCTTCATGTACTCCTCACGAATGATGCGGATGTAGCTGTCCAGCTCCTGCTGCCGGTTGGTCGCGGACACCGGCTTTTGCAGGATGGCGGTCAGGTGGCTCATCTCCTCCGGCGACAGCACGGCGGACAGCGCGGTCATGCCGCTGCCCCGGCGACGCCACAGCTCGCCGTAAATGCGGCCCAGCAGCGGAGAGGAGAACTCCTCCGGCCGCAGGGGCATCTCAGCGGGAAACAGGCTCTCGTCCTGCACCAGCAATCGCAGAAGGCCCTCCTCCGCCATAGCGCTGCGGGGAACGGCATAGCGCATGGCGCGGTCGCCGGGCTGGAGCGAGGCCACCGGATTCAGATCCCGGCGGAGCTGCTTGCTCCGGGCCTTGGCACGGCGCTGCCGGTCGGCGCGCTGCACCTCCTGCCGCATTACGTCCGGCGGCAGGCCGGCCGACTCGGCGGCGCGGGTGGTATAGATGTCACGCTCCACGGGGTTTTCCAGCTTGCACAGCAGCTGGCTGATCTCCTGGGCGTAGCCGATGCGGCCCTGATCGTCCTTCAGGTCATATTTGGCGGCCACCTCGGACACGCTGAATTCGACGCCGTTGGCGCTGCCGGACAGCAATCGCTCGAAGGCGTCCCGACCCTGGTACTTGATGAAGTCATCGGCGTCCTGCTTGACGTATTTGCCGTCCACCAGCCGCTGGGGCAGGCGCAGGACCCGGACGGTGAAGTCGGTGTTCCGCAGCAGCTCCAGCGCCCGATCCGTGGCCATCGAGCCGGCGCTGTCGTTGTCGTAGCAGAGGATCAGCTCCTTGGTAAAGCGGCCGAGAAGCCGTATCTGCTCCTGGGTCAGGGCCGTGCCCATGCAGGCCACGGCGTTGTCGAAGCCGGCCTGATGGAGCGTGACCACATCCAGGTTGCCCTCGCAGAGGATGATATTGGGGCGCTTCGTCTTTTTGGCCAAATTCAGGCCGTAGAGCACGCGGCGCTTGCTGTACGCCACCGTTTCGGTGGTGTTCATGTATTTAGGCTCAGAGTTGTCGATGACACGGCTGCCGAAGCCCACCACGTCGCCCCGGATGTCGATGACCGGCAGCATGAGCCGGTTGCGGAACTTATCGTACAGATTGCCGCTTTTGCCCTGCACCGCCAGACCGGCGGCCAGCAGCTCGGACTTGGTGAAGCCCTGGGCGGTCATGGCCCGGAGCAGGGCGTCCCACTGGTCCAGGGACGCGCCCATGCCGAAGCGGACGGCCACGCCCCGGCGGATCTGCCGCTTGTCCAGATACGCCTGGACCGCCTGGCCCTGCGGTCCTTGGAGCTGGTCGTAATACCAGCGGGCGGCGGTGCGGTTCAGCTCCAGCACGCGGCGGCGAAGCCTCTCCGCGGCGGAAGCGCCCTCGCTCTCCTCCGGCATGGGGATATTGGCACGCTTGGCCAGGAAGCGGACAGCCTCGGGAAAGGTAAGGCCCTCGATGTCCATGATGAAATTGATCACGTCGCCGCCTTTTTTGCAGCCGAAGCAGTGGTACATCTGCTTGTCCGGCGCGACGGAGAAGGACGGTGTCTTCTCGCTGTGGAAGGGACACAGTCCGAACAGGTTGCTGCCGTGACGGGTCAGGGTAACGTAGCCGGAGACCACGTCCACAATGTCGCTGCGGGCCATGAGCTCGTCCATAAAGCTCTGGGTAAAGGTCATCTGCGTCCCTCCTTTCCGGGGTCTTAACTTAACTATACCAAAAAAAATGGGGAAATCCTCTTTTTTCGGGGAAAAATTTTTTGGGAGACGCATATACTGCCGTGAGGTGAGGGTATGAAGCGCGTTCCGATCTTTCCATGCATCGTGGGGCTGCACGCGGCGCTGGCGGCGGCAGCGCTGCTGTGGGCGCTGCAGGCGCGGTTCGGCGATCCGCTGACGGCGGCGCTGTCACCGGCGTGGGACAGCCCGTGGGAGCAGGGCAAGGCGGCGTTTTTCCCGCTGCTGGCCGCCGGGCCGGTGATATGGTATCTGGCGGAAGGCGGAAGACGGAGCGGGCTGTGCGCCATGGCCATGGCAGGCGGCGGAGCGGCAACGGTGCTGGCGCTGGCAGGGGCAGCGCCGGCCATAGCGGCCGGCGGGGCGATCGCGGCGGCGGTGGCGCTGTACGGCGGGGTACTGCGGCGGCTGAAGGAGCGGGGCGGGTGGTTCGCGGCGGCGATAGTGCTGACGGCGGCGTATATCCTGCTGACCATCGTGAGGCCGGGCGGGGCGCTGTTTGAGGCGGCGATGGGGATACCGTTCTGACTTGACAAACGGCGGAAACGGCGTATAATAGGAGATAACAAGGGGACGCTGCGACAAGCGGTCAGCCCTGGATCAGTTTGGGAAACTCAAAATGAGAAACCGTCACCGTGCAGGGTGGCGGTTTCTGCGTTTTACGACGATCGTGACCGTGAAAGGCCCGATATGTAACGTAATTCGCATGGCCTCACCCCCTTTCGGGCGGTGTGGCTGACCGCCTGCCGTTTTACGCAGCGTCCTTGCGGAAAGTATAGCAGTACAGATGAAGTTTGTCAAATCGGAAAAGAAGAGACCGCCGAAGCGGTCTCTTCTTTTAGGTTAGAGTGAAGCTCTAATTAGAACTCCTTCTTCTTGCCGATCACAACAGCGGAGCCAGCAACGGAGGTCAGAGCCATGCCAACGTACATAGCGATACCAGCGTCGAAGGTCTTGGGGGAGCCGCTGGGAGTGGTGCTGCTGCCGGAAGCGGTAGCGGGGAAGTACCAGTTGCCGGTGAAGTTCTGAGCACCATCGGGGATGGAAGCATAGTTAGCAGCCTTGACAGCAGCCAGCTTGCAGACGGAGCAGGTGTAACCCACGACCTTGCCATCCTTCACAGTGGGGATAGCAGTGTGCTGAACGGTAGCGGTAGCATCAGCAGCCACCAGGGTCACGTTGATCAGCTTGCCGCCGACCAGCAGAGCCTCGGCGCCCTTCTCATCAGCAACGTACAGAGCCTTGTTGCCCTTCGCATTGGTGGTGTAGTAGGTCTCAGCGCTGTCATAGTCGTAGTCGAACTGACCGCACTTCTTGCCGAAGTTCTTGAACTCGGTGCCGGTGCCGTTGTAGTGAACGGTGGCCTTGGCCAGGTACAGCATCACGCTGGTAGCGTCGGCATCGCTGTACAGAACCAGATCAGCATCGGCCAGGGAGCTAACGACAACATACTCAGTGTCCATAACGACGTAGTAAGCGACGTTAGCGGTGTTGGTCTGCTTGCCATCCTTGTCCAGCTTAGCGGCGGTGGCAGCATAGAAAGTAGCGGTGACTTCCTTCTTCACAGCGTCCTTAGCGCTGGTGTCACGATAAGCCTTGGCGGTGACAGTGGTAGCAGCAAAAGCGGTGCTGCACAGAGCCAGAGCCATGACCATCGCCAACACAGTTGCAATGATCTTCTTCATGTTTGTTTCCTCCATAAAATTTTGTTTGTTTTGGGTTCGGTCTCGCCGCCGCCATCTTCAGGCCGCCACATAAACATCATTATGTTGTAGCCCGCAGACGTTGGCAACTCGACCTCGCCTTTGACGATGCTAAGTATATCATAAACGGCGGATAAATCAAGGCTTTTGGGGCGAGGATTTGCAAAAAAACTCGTAAAAAAATATTAAAAAATCATTAAATTTTCGGAATAGTTGTGTATTTATTCTATTTTGCAGATTTTCGCAACTTTTCAGCCTGTTTACAGACAAAATTCAGAACGCCGCAAATCGGGTAAAACGGTGATTTGCACGCGATATACTGCCCATAATTAATAATTTTGAGTGTTGTTCCGTATATTCTTGCGGTCGCAGCGGAGGATTTTTCCAACTTCCACACGCGCCGCGCGGACATCTGCGCAGAATTTGTGCGCCGCAAAAGGACGATTTTTCCCGTCAGAAGCGTATGGCCGCGCACACCCGGCAGGCGGAGCGCAGGGGTGGGAGAAAACGGGGAATTTGGGTATCGCTTTTTAACACGTTCCGTGGTACAATGGCCGCGAGGAATACCAGGAAAGGAGTTTCCTTACTATGTTGGATATTTTTGACATACTCGGGCCGGTGATGATCGGGCCGTCCAGCTCCCACACCGCCGGGGCGGCGCGGATCGGCGCGATGGCCCGGGCGCTGCTGGGCCAGCCGCCGGTGAAGGCGGCGATACACCTGTACGGCTCGTTTGCGGAGACCGGCGCGGGGCACGGCACGGACAGGGCGCTGGTGGGCGGTCTTCTGGGCATGAAGCCGGACGATCCGCGGCTGCCCACCGCCTTTGACGAGGCGAAAAAGGCGGGGCTGACGTACACCATCGACGAGGTGAAGCTGCGGGACGCCCACCCCAACACGGCGGTGATCGAGGCGGAGAGCGCGGACGGGAAACATCTGTCCATGCAGGCATCGTCTATCGGCGGCGGACGGATCATGGTGAACAAGCTGGACGGCATCGAGGTGAATTTCAACGGCACGTACAACACGCTGGTGATCCGCAATCTGGACTACTACTCCTCGGAGGCGGCGGTGACGACCATACTGAGCCAGTTCCGCATCAACATCGCCAACATGAGTATGTACCGCCACAAGCGGGGCGGCGAGTCGCTGATGATCATTGAGGTGGACCAGCATATCAAGCCGGAGCAGGTGTCCTTCATCGGGCAGCTGCCGGGCATTGTGTCCCTGACGTACTACGACAAGGAGGTGGATGACGATGGCGCTGGATTCGATGAGGGAGATATTTGACAGGATGACCGAGGAGGGAAAGCCCTTCTGGGAGATCGTGCTGGAGACGGATATGGAGGAGCGGCAGGTGACGCGCAACCAGTCCATGGCCAAGATGCTGACCATGTGGCAGGCCATGTCCGACGCGGCGGACGGCTACACGGGCCGGCGGCGTTCCGTCAGCGGTCTGGTGGGCGGCGACGGCATGAAGATGCGGCAGTACAACCTGCGGGGCGAGGCCATGACCGGCGGCTATGTCAGCGAGGTCATCGCCGAGGCACTGAGCATGGCGGAGAGCAACGCCTGCATGGGGCGCATCGTGGCCGCGCCTACGGCGGGGGCGTGCGGCGTGCTGCCGGCGGTGCTGCTGCCGCTGTGTAAATATGAGGAGCTGAGCCAGCACCAGCTGCTGGAGGCGCTGTACGTGGCCAGCGGCATCGGCGCGGTGATCGCCTACCGGGCGTGCATCGCCGGTGCGTCCGGCGGCTGCCAGGCGGAGATCGGCACGGCGTCGGCCATGGCGGCGGGCGCGCTGGTGGCCCTGCGGGGCGGCGACGGCCAGCAGATCGGCCACGCGGTGGCCATGGCGCTGAAGAACCTGATGGGGCTGGTCTGCGACCCGGTGGCGGGGCTGGTGGAGGTGCCCTGCGTGAAGCGGAACGTCATCGGCGCGGTGAACGCCGTCAGCGTGGCGGACATGGCTATGGCGGGCATCACCAGCCAGATCCCAGTGGACGAGGTCATCGACGCCATGGGCGAGGTGGGCAGGAGAATGCCGGTGGAGTTCCGGGAGACGGCACTGGGCGGCCTGGCGGCCACGCCTACCGGGGTGGCTATTCAGGAGAAGATGCGCAAGAGCAGCTGAGAGGAGGCGCTGAGCATGATGCTGGACTTTCAGGCGGCGGAGGCCGCCGTTGTGCCGCACTTCAAGGGCGGCGAAGGGCAGGCCGTCGTCCGCAAGGCGGTGGAGGATGAGATGGGAAGAGTCCTGACGCTGGAGCTGCCGGCGGGGTCGTCCATCGGGCTGCACACCCACACGGGGAACTGTGAGGTCATCCACGTGCTGAGCGGGCGGGGCGTATGCCATGACGACGGCGCGGAGGTGACGCTGGAGGCGGGGATGACCCACTACTGTCCCGAGGGACACACCCACGGCATTGAGAATACAGGCAGCGAGCCGCTGGTGCTGCTGGGGATACTGCCGAATATGAAATAAATAAGAGACGCGCAAAAAAACAGACCGCGAGGGCGGTCTGTTTTTTTGCGCGGGATTTTCAGGTTGTGTGCAGGGGCGGTCTATTGGGGCTTATGCCCTTTATTCGGTGAGGGTGGCGACCCAGGCGGAGTATTTGGCCAGGTTCTCGTCCCGCTGGGCTGCGTCCGCGCCCTGGGTGAGGATATAGACCTTGATCTTGGGCTCTGTGCCGGAGGGACGGACCAAAATGGTCGTGCCGTCGGCCAGCTCGAAGCGGAGGACGTTGCTGCCCTTGAGCTCCATGGCGGTGACGGCCCCGGTGGCGCAGTCGGTGGCCGTGCCGTCCTGATAGTCCTTGCGGGTCACCACGTCCACGCCGGCGATGGCGGCGGGAGGCGCGGCACGAAGGGACTTCATGAGAGCGGCCATCTTCTCCAGGCCGTCCAGGCCGGGCATGACCAGGTTGTGGGTCTTTTCGCCGTACCAGCCGTACTTCCTATACAGGGCCTGGAGCGCGTCGTAGAGCGTCATGCCCTGTGCGGCGTACCAGGCGGCCATTTCGGTGATGAGCAGGGAGGCGGTGACGGCATCCTTGTCGCGGACGTAGTCGCCCAGCATATAGCCGTAGCTCTCCTCGTAGGACATGATGACGTGGCCCTCGCCGGCGGCCTCCAGGGCGTTCTTCTTCTCCGCCATGAACTTGAAGCCGGTAAAGGTGTCGCAGCAGGTGACGCCGTTGGACTCTGCCACTCTGCGGGCCATCTCGGTGGTGACGATGGTCTTGAGGCACACGGGCTTTTCGGGCATTTTTCCGGCGCGGCGCATCGCACCGATGAGGTAATCCAGCAGCAGCACGCCGGTCTGATTGCCGGTGACGGGGATGAACTTGCCGTCCGCGCCGCGAACCATGATGCCCACGCGGTCGCTGTCCGGGTCGGTGCCCAGAATGAAGTCAGCGCCCACCTGGTCGGCCAGGTCGATGGCCAGGTAGAAGCCCTCCGGGTTCTCCGGGTTGGGAGAGGCCACCGTGGGGAACGTGCCGTCCAGCACCATCTGCTGCTCCACGCAGTAGAGGTTCCTGACGCCCAGGCCGCGGAGGGCCTCGGGGACTAATTTCCAGCCACAGCCGTGGAACGGGGTGTAGACCACCTTAAAGCGGTCGGCCACCTGGGCGATGGAGGTATGGTCATTGATCATGGCCATGACGTTGGCCATGAACATCTTGTCCGTCTCCGCGCCCAGCAGCTCGACGCGGCCGTCGGCCAGCGCGGTATCGAAGTCCACGCGCTTCACGCCGGAGAAGATGTCGATCTGCTCCAGGCGGGCGGCGATGGCGGCGGCGTGCTGGGGCGGCAGCTGGGCGCCGTCGGCCCAGTAGACCTTGTAGCCGTTGTATTCCTTGGGGTTGTGGCTGGCGGTGACGTTGATGCCCGCCTGGCAGCCGTAGTAGCGAACGGCAAAGCTCAGCTCCGGGGTGGGACGCAGGGACTCGAAGATGCGGACGTGGATGCCGTTGGCGGCGCAGACCTCCGCCGCGGCGCGGGCAAAGGCCATGCTGTTGACGCGGCAGTCCATGCAGATGGCCACGCCCTTCTTTTTGGCCTCCTCACCCTCGGCGGCGATGACGTCGGCGAAGCCCTGGGTGGCCCAGCGGATGACGTGGAGGTTCATCTGGTGCAGCCCCACCTTCATCGTGCCGCGCAGGCCGGCCGTGCCGAACTCCAGCGGGCCGTAGAACCGGGATTCGATCTCCTTCTCGTCGCCGGAGATGGCTTGCAGCTCTGCCTTTTCCTCGGCGGACAGGGCGTCGCTGGTCAGCCAGCGCCGGTATTCCTTCTTGTAATCCAACATAGTCATAAACTCCTTTCAGGCGTGTTCTTCCGTTTCTTCTTCCACGGGCCGGGAGGCCAGCAGATCCCGGGCCTCCTCCAGCTGGGAGGCGGGGACGTACAGGCTGACACCGTAGCCGGAGAAGCCGCTGATGACCTTGCCCGCGCCGCCCTCCTTATCATAATACTTAAAGCAGGGGATGCCGTAGGCCGACAGCAGGGAGATGACGGTGTCGGCATCCGCCGGGGCATCGAAGGTCTGGGTCAGCAGAATGGCCTGCTCCTCCCTGCCCGTCTCGTCCTTGGGCCAGGCAGGGACGTCCGGCCGGCCGGTAAAGCTCCAGTTTGACATGGGTGTACCTCCTATTTGTGGTATTTTGTGCCGCCGGCGATCTGATAGGCGCGGTAGATCTGCTCCAGCAGCATGATGCGGGCCATGTGGTGGGGGAAGGTCATGGGGGACATACTGAGCCGCCAGTCAGCCTGGCGCTTCAGGTCCTCGTCCAGGCCCACGCTGCCGCCGACGAGAAATGTGAGCTGGGTCTTGCCCTGGACGCCGAATTCGGCCATGCGGCGGCTCAGCTCCTGGCTGGAGCAGGGCCTGCCCTCGATGCACAGGGCGATGACCGCGCCGCCCTTGGGCAGCTTTTCACGGATGGCGTCACCCTCGGTGCGGAGGGCCTTTTGTATCTCCGCCGGGGAGGGTTCGTCGGGCAATCGCTGCTCCGGCAGCTCGATAAGCTCCAGCTTGCAGTGGCGCTGGAGGCGCTTGACGTACTCGGCGGCGGCGTCGATGTAGAATTTCTCCTTCAGCTTGCCCACGCAGAGGACGGTCACACGCTGCATAGCGTCACCTCCGCTTCGTAGCAGGTGCTCAGCTCGCCCCGAGGGGCGACCTCCACGACGGCGTGCAGGCCGGTGAGGGCCGTTTCCATCACCTGCAGCGCCCGGGCCGGGGTGTTGTTCTCCCGGCTCAGATGGGCCAGCACGAAGCGGCACGTGCCCTGCTCCGCCAGACGGTGGGCAAAGGCGGCGGCATCGTCGTTGGACAGATGGCCCAGGCGGCCGGCGATGCGCTGCTTGAGGTAGTAGGGATACGGGCCGGACATGAGCCAGTCCGCGTCGTGGTTGCTCTCCAGCACCAGCAGTCTCACGCCCCGCAGGGCTGCCTCCGCTTCGGAGGTGACGCAGCCGGTGTCGGTAAGGACGCCCACGGACGCGCCGAGACAGTCGAAGCGGTAATCCACGCCGCCGGCGGCGTCGTGGCTGGTGGGGAACACGGTGATGTCCACATCCCCCAGGGAGAATACGTACTGGCGGGGGATGGGGTGCAGCACGTCCCGCAGAGCGGGACAGCGGAGGGCCAGCGCGGCGGCGGTGCCGTCGCTGGCGTAGAGGGGCAGGCGGTACTGCTTGGTCAGGGTGGCCAGCCCGGCGGTATGGTCGGTGTGCTCATGGGTAAGCAGCACGGCAGTCACGTCCTGGGGCGACAGGCCCAGCTCCCGCAGAGACGCGGTGATGCGGCGGGCGGAGATGCCGGCGTCCACCAGCAGGTGAACGCCGCCGCCGGATAGCAGCAGGCAGTTGCCCTCAGAGCCGCTGGCAAGTGTATGTACAATCAACAACGGTATATGTCCTCTCTTTACGAAAAGCATCCGCTGCAAGAGGCTGCGGCCTCTCGCAGCGGACGCTGGATGGCGGTATGTGTCAGACGGCGTGGGTCTCCACGTCGCTCTCGTCGGGCGCTTCCACCAGGGAGATGTCCGCGCCTACGGCCCGGAGCTTGCCCACCAGGTCCTCATAGCCCCGCTCGATATACTGAATATGGCTCAGCTCCGTCTTGCCCTGGGCAGCCAATCCGGCGATGACCAGCGCCGCGCCGGCCCGCAGATCGCAGGCCTGGATGGGCGCGCCCACCAGCTGGTGTACGCCCTCCACCACGGCCACCTTGCCGTCCACCTGGATATGGGCGCCCAGACGCTTCAGCTCATCCACATACTTGAAGCGGTTCGCGCCGTAGACGCCCTCCGTCACAAGGCTTGTGCCCTCGGCCAGAGCCAGGACGGCGGTGATCTGAGGCTGCATATCCGTGGGGAAGCCGGGATAGGGCAGGGTCTTGACGTTGGCCTTCAGCAGAGGGCCGGTGCGGCGGACCAGGAGGGTGTCGTCCTCCTCCTCCACCGTGACGCCCATCTCCATCAGCTTGGCGCTGATGCAGTCCATGTGCTTGGGAATGACGTTCTTCAGCAGCAGCTCGCCGCCGGTGGCCGCCACGGCGGCCATATACGTGCCGGCCTCGATCTGATCGGGAATGATGCAGTAGCTGCCGCCGGTGAGGCGCTCCACGCCCCGGATCTTGATGGAGTCCGTGCCCGCACCCTTGATGTCCGCGCCCATGGAGTTGAGGAAGTTGGCCAGGTCCACGATGTGGGGCTCTTTGGCGGCGTTTTCGATGGTGGTGACGCCGTCGGCCAGGGCGGCTGCCATCATGATATTCATGGTCGCGCCCACGGACACCACGTCCAGATAGACCGGCGCACCGGTGAGGCGGCCGTTTTTGGCGGCGGTGTGGATGAAGCCGCCCTCCACGGACACCTCAGCGCCCATGGTGGTGAAGCCCTTGATATGCTGGTCGATGGGCCGGACGCCGAAGTTGCAGCCGCCGGGCATGGCCACGGTGGCCTGGCCGAAGCGGCCCAGCAGCGCGCCCAGCAGGTAATAGCTGGCGCGGATGCGGCGGGCCAGATCGTAGGACGGGCGGGTGCTGTGGATGGCGTGGCAGTCGATCTCGATGGCGTGGCGGTTCAGCACGCGCACCTTGGCGCCCAGCTCCTCCAAAATGGAGAAGAACAGCGTAACGTCGCTGATCTGGGGGATGTTTTCGATGCGGCAGACGCCGTCTACCAGCAGTGCGGCGGGGATGATGGCTACGGCGGCGTTCTTTGCGCCGCTGACGGTCACCTCGCCGAAAAGGCGGCGTCCGCCGCGGATCATGTATTTAGTCAAGGCAGTTCCCTCTTTTCAAGTCATCGGTGCTGGTGCGCTCTGCTTATAGCTTGCCCGATAGGGCTGCGGTTCATACGGCGCAATCCGAGCAGTACCAGTATACCATAATTTTTGTTAAAAGCAAGAAATTGCCGTAAAGTTTTTATAGTATAGGCGGTTTGTCTGAAAAAATTCGAGATGCAGCGCAAAAACACTGCATCTCGTCATCCCCGTCAGCCCAGCCAGCGGTAATGGCCGGTGACGGGCCGCTTATAGATGTCGGGCCGCTCCACCGCTTCGTCTATCGGGTTGCCATGGTGGAGGATGAAGGGGATGCCCTTTCTGTCCCGCTTGTCGGAGCAGACGGCGATATGCTCACAGTCACCGAACACCACGATGTCCCCGGCCTGCCACTGGGACGGGTCGTCAAAGCTGTTGGTCAACACCCGGGCATGACGGCGGAAGAAGGCGTCCAGGTTCACCACGCGGCGGAAGTCGATGTTGGGGTCTGGGTCGGCGTAGGGATACTCCTCGGAGCAAGCGGCGATGTCTGCGTCCACCAGTTCCTTCAGCTGATAGCCAGCAGCGCGGAAGCCCTGCCAAACCACGTCGGTACAGACACCCAGTCCGTCGTCGGGATAGCCGTCGGCGTAGTATTTGCTGGCGTAGTGGGGCTTGGTGTCAAAATAGGCGCGGATGCCGGCCACCATGTCGGCGTAATCCTCCACCCCGTCGCCGTCACCGTCGTTGGGACTGGTGACAACAGGGATGCCCAACTGCTGGGCGGTGTAATAGGGACGCGGGCCGAAGCGCCACCACAGCAATCCGGCGACCGCAGCCGTCAGCAGCAACACCAGCAGGCCTTTCCGGCGGGACGATTTGGCCCTGCGGCGGCGGGATCGGGCACGGCGGTACGGGCGGTTCGAACGCCCGCTATCCGACGAGGCAGGCAGATCATAGGTATAGTACTGTGTGTCCATCGCTCTTTCTCCGTTTACATAATGTATGTGTATTGTGTCGAAAAAATATGAACGTGCTATGAACACGCACTTAAGGTTTTTTGAAGCAGAATTTTTCGGAGGGATTGCACGTTTGTGTGCAACTGGCGGCACATGGGAACACAGGGATGTGGGAAACACATAAAATGGAGTGCCGGACCTGGCACGGAGAGGAGTACGAGAGATGAAAACAGAAAATACGATGGCCATGGTGCTGGCGGCGGCGGTAGGGGCGCTGTGCAGCTACTGCGCGCAGCTGGTCGTGCCGCTGGCGGTGCTGGTGGCGGTGATGCTGGCGGACTATATCACCGGCATGGCCAAGGCGTGGAGCGCGGGAGAGCTTTGTTCCCGCACCGGGGTGAAGGGCATCGTAAAAAAGGTGGGCTATCTGATGGTGGTGGGCGCGGCAGGCGCGGCGGACTGGCTCATCCGCTACGGTCTGGCCCAGGCGGGGATCGAGGTGCAGTTCAGCTTTCTCATCGCCGCCATGGTCATTATCTGGCTCATCGTCAACGAGCTGATCTCCATTCTGGAGAACGTGGCGGCCATGGGCGGCCCTGTGCCGGCGTTTCTGTCTAAGCTGCTGGCGCGGCTGAAAAATGTGGTGGAGAAGAAAGCGGAGGGTGAGCAGCATGGAGATACTTGAGCAGACGTATGACTGGGCTATGCCGTTGGCGCGGCGCAGTGCCACGCGGCGCATCATCCTGCACCACGCGGCGGCGGTGACGTGTACGGCCCGGCAGATACACCAGTGGCACTTGGCCAACGGCTGGGCCGGCATCGGCTATCACTTTTTTGTGCGGAAGGATGGGCGCGTCTATCGGGGCAGACCGGAGGACACCGTGGGCGCACACGCGGGGAACAACAACTACGACAGCATCGGCATCTGCTTTGAGGGCAGCTTCGACAAGGAGCAGATGAATGAGGTACAAATGAAGGCAGGCGCGGAGCTGGTGGCCTACCTGAAGCAGAAGTACAACATCACCGCCGTGCAGCGGCATAAGGAGGTAAACGCCACCGGCTGCCCCGGCGGGAGCTTCCCCTTTGAGGCCATCGCCTACGGCGCGGCGGCATCTGCCCCGGCGCAGACGGCGCGGACGGCCAACGACACAGCGGTGACGCTGCCGCTGCTGGCTAAAAACAGCGGCGGCAATGCGGTGCGGGCGGTGCAGGCGCTGCTCAACGGTCTGGGCTACAACGCCGGGACGGCAGACGGCCTGTTCGGTGACAACACCGCCGGGGCGGTGAAGCGCTTTCAGGCGGCCAGCGGCATCGCGGCGGACGGCATCGTGGGGCGGGACACCTGGCACAAGCTGCTGGGTATTTGACGGCGAAAAGTGACAACGTTCCGTATAATTCGGCAAGAAGATTGCAGATCGTATTCAAAAAGGAGGGTCACCGGGAAACCGGAGGCCCTCCTTTTTTTGCTCACACCACCGCGTCCACGGGGATGCGCTGGCGGTCTACCTGCACCCAGTGGACGCGGACGCTGCCGCCGGGCTGCTGGGTGGCGCAGAACGATACGCCGGCCATCTGGCCCTCCACCGGCACGCCGGCGCTGAACAGCGCCGCGAAGCGGCGGATGTAGCCCAGCAGATCGCGGATGGCGGGGGTGGGCAGGTCGGGAGAGAGATAATCGAAAAATTTATACATAGTATGGCCTCCTATTATTTAATAATGTGTGTTTCTGTCGTTCACTGTAATCAGTGTACCAAGAGTTGTGTCCCGAAAAACGGACAATTCTCCGTCGGGGTTGTGCTTTTTGCGGGCTTGTGATACAATAGCCGCAAGAATCAGACTGACACAGGAGGTGGGCGCATGACAGAGCAGACCACGCCCCAATTAGCACCCCGGGAGCGCTGCACCGGCTGCGCCGCGTGCTGCAACGGCTGCCCCAAGGGGGCGATCCGCATGGAGGCCGACCGGGAGGGTTTCCTGTACCCCCAGGTGACGGACGGCTGTGTACAGTGCGGACACTGCACACACATCTGTCCCGTTCTGAAGCAGCGCGAGCCGCGAACCGAGCCGGCGTGCTTTGCCGTATGGAGCGGGGACGGCCAGCTGCGCTGCCAGTCCACCGGCGGCGGCGCGTTCGGCGAGTTGGCCAGGTACGTGCTGGAGGGCGGCGGCGTGGTGTTCGGCGCGGCGCTGGACGAGTCGCTGCGGGTGACGCACATCGCCGTGAAGAACCTCCACGACCTGCCCCGCTTGCAGGGGGTGAAGCCGATACAGAGCGACATGGGCGAGTCGTACCAGCAGGTACGGCTGTACCTGGATCAGGGGCGGCAGGTGCTGTTTTCCGGCACGCCCTGTCAAGTGGACGGCCTTTACCGCTATTTAGGAGAGCACCCGGAGCGGCTTTTGACCTGCGATGTGGTGTGCGGCGGCGTGTGCAGCCCCGGCGTGTGGGAGAAGCTGGTGCGGTCCATGGCCTACGTGAAGCAGTCCAGGCCGCTGCGCGTCACGTTCAGCGGCAAGCTGCCCGGCGACAGCCAGCGGCGTTTCCGGGTGGAATTCGAGAGCGGCGGCCGCTACGACGCGCCGCTGACTAAGTCGGAGATGGGCCGGGGCATCGCAAGAGGGCTGTTCCTGCGGCCCGCCTGCCACACCTGTCCCTATACGTCCACAGACCGGCCCGGAGACCTGACGCTGGGCGTGCTGAAGGGCGAAAGCCTTTCCCAGGAGGAGCGGCGTCTGGGCGTGTCGCTGCTGCTGATCAACACCGCCAAGGGCGCGCAGGTGTTCGACACGCTGCCGTTGCAGCGGAAGCGGTGTGATCTGAAGGAGGCCGTGGCTGCTGACCCGGCGCTGCGGACGCCCACGGCGGTATCGCCGGACCGGGCGCGGTTTTTCGAGGCGCTGGAGTATGAGCCGTTCCGCCAGGTATGCGGGCGGTTCTTGTCCATGCTGCAGCCCCGGGAGAAGCCCGCAGTCAGGCCGCTGAAGGAGCTGCTGCGTCTGCCCTGGGGCAAAAAGGAGAAGAAATGACGAAAACACTGCTGCACACCTGCTGTGCGCCCTGCTCCGTGGCCTGCATCCATACGCTGCGGGAGGAGGGCATTGAGCCGGTGTCCTACTGGTATAATCCCAACATCCACCCCTATCAGGAGTACAAGGCCCGGCGGGACACGCTGATGGCCTACGCGCCGTCTGTGGATGTGGAGCTGATCGTGCAGGAGGACTACGGCCTGCGGCAGTTCTGCCGCGCTGTGGCGGAGGACATAGACCACCGCTGCGGCAAGTGCTACGGGATGCGGCTGGAGCAGACGGCCCGCTATGCGGCGGAGCACGGCTTCGACAGCTTTTCCAGCACGCTGTTCGTCAGTCCCTACCAGAACCACGAGCTGCTGCGGCAGGTGGCGGAGGAGATGGCGTCGCGGTACGGCGTCGCGTTCCTGTACCGGGATTTCCGCCCCAGCTTCCGCCAGGGGCAGCAGGAGGCCCGGGACCTGGGCCTGTATATGCAGAAATACTGCGGGTGCGTGTTCAGCGAGGAGGAGCGCTACGCCAAGCAGCTGGCGCGGGATATGGCCCAGCCGGAAAAGCACCTGTGACACAGAAAATACACAAACGACAGGAGGTCATGTGATGAGATCATTGTTCAAGGGCGGCTCGGTGGTAACGGGCCGGGGTGCGCGCCGCGCCGACATACTGGTGGAGGGCGAGAAGATCATCGCGGTGGGCCGGGATCTCTCTCCCATCGGCGCAAAGATATTAGATGTGTCCGGGATGCTGCTGTTCCCGGGGTTCATCGACGCCCACACGCATTTTGATCTGGATGTGTGCAATACCACCACGGCGGATGATTTCGCCAGCGGTTCGCGGGCGGCGCTGCGGGGCGGCACCACCACCATCATCGACTTCGCCTGCCCCAACAAGGGGGAGACGCTCCACGATGGGCTGCGGCTGTGGCACGAGAAGGCGGACGGCAAGTGCGCCTGCGACTACGGCTTCCACATGACCATCGACGACTGGAACGACACCATCGAGAGCGAGATCGACGATATGTACGCCGAGGGTATCTCGTCCTTCAAGATGTATATGACGTACCCGGCCATGATGCTCGGCGACGAGCTGATGTATAAGGCGCTGAAGAAGCTGAAGGAAAAGGGCGGCATCTGCGGCGTACACTGCGAGAACGCCGGGGTCATCGACGCCCTTATTGCCGAGAAAAAGGAGAAGGGCGAGAACGGCGTATACTGCCACCCGGAGACACGGCCCGACTTTTTGGAGGCCGAGGCCGTCAGCCGCCTGCTGCGCATCGCCGAGGCGGTGGACATCCCGGTGGTCATCGTACACACCACCAACATCCAGGCGCTGGACGAGGTGGCCAACGCCCGGTGGCGGGGACAGAAGGTATTCGTGGAAACCTGCCCCCAGTATCTGGTGTTGGACGACAGCGTGTATTACAACGAGGACTGGCTGCAGGCGGCCAAGTACGTCTGCTCGCCTCCCATCCGCACGGCGGAGGACAGGGACGCACTGTGGCGGGCCATCCGCCGGGGCGAGGTGCAGACCGTGTCCACCGACCACTGCAGCTTTACCACGGCGCAGAAGCTGGCAGGGCGTGACAATTTCACCGCCATCCCCGGCGGCATCCCCGGTGTGGAGACACGGGGCGAGCTGGTCTACACCTTCGGCGTGGCCCAGCGCAGGATCAGCCTGGGGGATATGTGCCGGGTGCTGGCAGAGAACCCCGCCAAGCTGTACGGTCTCTATCCCCGCAAGGGCGTGCTTGCCCCCGGGTCTGACGCGGACATTGTGGTATACGATCCCAACGCCGACCACGTCATCCGGGCGGAGGACATGGTGGGCGCGGCGGACTACAACCCCTATGAGGGCGTGGTGACCAAGGGCTCGATCCGGCAGGTATGGCTGCGGGGCAAGCCCGCCGTCTCCATCGGCGAGGTGCTGGCCGGGCCGGAGGGCAAATACCTGGTGCGCGGCAAGTGCCAGCTGTAAGGCGGGAGGACACGGACCATGCTGGACAAGACATTGGGCTATATCCTCTGCTGCCAGTCCCCGGGACTGTTCGTGCTGGCGCTGCTGCTGTTGGTGGAATTCTTAGGCAGCCGCAGGCACAAGGTGCGGGCCTTCTTCCGGCTGCTGGGGTGCATCCTGTGCGCCGCCGGCGGCGTGGCGCTGTACTTCCTGGGAATCTATAAGGAATACTTCACCATCCGGGACTTCTTTCACATCCGGCCCGCCGGCTGGGTGGGACTGGTCATCGCGGCGGTGATCGTGGTGCTGACGGCGGTGCGGGCGTTCTTCGCCGCCGCCGACGCGCGGCGGGAGCAGAAGGCCGCCGCCCGGGCGGAGAACCAGCGCATCGCCCAGGAAAAGGAGGAGGCCGCCAGAGCCGCGGCGGAGACCGCTGATGCAGAGGCATCCGCTGCGGAGGAGCTCGCACCGGTGCAGGACGCCGCCCCGGAGACGGCGCGGCCTGTGGACGCGCCTGAGGAGACAAAGGCGGAGGAAACTCCCGTATAACGTGTGAAAGCGCGGCGTACAGCGCCGCGCTTTTTCTGCTCTGTTTCCCACAAATACCGCTTTCCCGCTTGCTTTTTTGCCGCAACGCGATACAATATGCGTACCGAAGTCCTTTTTCGGCAAGCACCACAGAAACGGAGGAACGTATCATGACGTATCAGGAGATTTTGGCCAACGCCCGCACCTGCATGGGCCCGTACTGCAAGTCCTGTCCCGTGTGCAACGGCGTGGCCTGCAAGAACACCGTGCCCGGCCCGGGCGCGAAGGGGCTGGGCACAGGCTTTATCCGCAACTATCAGAAGTGGCAGGAGCTGTGCGTCAATATGGACACGATCTGCGAGAACGTGCCCGTGGACACCAGCTACGACTTTTTCGGCAAGCAGGTGAGGCTGCCTGTGTTCGCCGCGCCGGTAGGAGCAATGCAGCTTCACTACGGCGATAAATACGATGATCTGACCTACAACGACATTTTGGTGACGGCCTGCGCCCAGGCCGGTATCGCCGCCTTCACCGGCGACGGCACGAACCCCGCCGTCATTGAGGCGGCGGCGGAGGCGCTGAAGAAGAACCACGGCTGCGGCGTGCCCACGGTGAAGCCCTGGAACATGGAGCTGATCCGGGAGAAGCTGGCGCTGGTGAAGGCCGCCGACCCCATCGCCATCGCCATGGACATCGACGCGGCGGGTCTGCCCTTCCTGAAGAATCTGACGCCCCCCGCCGGCAGCAAGACGGTGGCGGAGCTGCGGGAGGTGGCCCAGGCGGCGGGCAAGCCCTTTATCCTCAAGGGCATCATGACCGTCAGCGGCGCGAAGAAGGCGCTGGAGGCCGGCGCAAGCGGCATCGTGGTCAGCAACCACGGCGGGCGGGTGCTGGATCAGTGCCCGGCCACGGCGGAGGTGCTGCCCGCCATCGCCGACGCGGTGGGCGGCAGAATGACCATTCTGGTGGACGGCGGCATCCGCACCGGCATGGACGTGTTCAAGGCGCTGGCCCTGGGCGCGGACGCGGTGCTCATCGGGCGGCCCTTCGTGAACATGGTCTACGGCGGCGGCGCGGAGGGCGTGCAGGTCTATGTGAACAAGCTGCAATCCGAGCTGGCGGACACCATGGCCATGTGCGGTGCCCACAGGCTCAGTGACATCACGCGCTCCATGATCTTCGGATATTGAGCCGTTTCCGCCTCATACTAAAATAAAACGGAGGAGCTACCCATGAGAGACGTGAAAGACACCTGCCGCATCGCCGTGGTACAGGCCACCCCCGTCATGTTCGACAAGGACGGCTGTCTGGAGAAGGCGCTGCGCCTGATCGACGAGAGCGCCGACCACGGCGCAGAGCTGGTGGTGTTCCCGGAGCTGTTCATCCCCGGCTATCCCTACGGCATGACCTTCGGCTTCACGGTGGGCAGCCGCAAAGCCCCGGGCCGGGAGGACTGGAAGCACTACTACGACAACTCCCTACTCTCCGACGGGCCGGAGATGCAGCAGCTCGTCGCCAAGGCCGCGGAGCGGAACGTCTATCTGAGCATAGGCTATTCCGAGCGGGACGCCGTCACCGGCACGCTGTATAACGCCAACATGATGATCGCACCGGACGGCAGGGCCATGAACCACCGCAAGCTGAAGCCCACCGGCAGCGAGCGGGTGGTGTGGGGCGACGCGGAGCGGGACTACTTCCCTGTGATGGACACGCCCTGGGGGCCGATGGGCAACCTGATCTGCTGGGAGAGCTATATGCCCCTGGCACGGGTGGCGCTGTATCAGAAGGGCATCAGCCTGTATATCTCCCCCAACACCAACGACAACCCGGAGTGGCAGAACACCATCCGCCACATCGCCATTGAGGGGCACTGCTATTTTGTCAACGCCGATCTGATCTTCCGCCGCAGCGACTATCCCGCCACCGCCAGCGGTCAGGCGGAGATCGCCGCGCTGCCGGACATCGCCTGCCGGGGCGGCAGCTGCGTCATCGACCCCTTCGGCCACGACGCCTCCGACACCGTGTGGGACGAGGAGGCCGTCATCTATGCTGATCTGGATATGCAGAAGGTTCCCGCCAGCCGCATGGAGCTGGACTGCGTGGGCCACTACGCCCGGCCCGACGTGCTGGAGCTGCACGTCCATGAGCGATAAATGAAATACAGCAAGAGAGCCGTCCCTCCGGGCGGCTCTCTTGCATTTTATTATTTCCGCTCCAGAGACGCGGCGACAAAGCCGGTGAACAGCGGGTGGGGACGGTCGGGGCGGCTCTTGAACTCCGGGTGGAACTGGCAGCCCACATACCAGGGGTGGTTCGGCAGCTCCACCACCTCCACCAGCCGCCCGTCCGGGGACGTGCCGGCCACACGCAGGCCCGCCGCCTCCAGCGCCGGGCGGAAGTCGTTGCTGCACTCGTAGCGGTGGCGGTGACGCTCCCAAACCAGCGGTTCGCCGTAGGCCGCCCGGGCGCGGCTGCCCTCCGCCAGGGCGCAGGGATATTTGCCCAGCCGCATGGTGCCGCCCTTGTCGGTGACGCCCACCTGATCAGGCATCAGGTCGATGACAGGGTGGGCGGTGGTGGAGGAGAACTCGGCGCTGTGGGCATCGGCCCAGCCCGCGCCGTGGCGGGCGAATTCGATCACCGCGATCTGCATACCCAGGCAGATGCCGAAATAGGGTATCCCCTGCTCCCGGGCGTACTGCGCCGCCAGGATCATGCCCTCGATGCCCCGGTCGCCAAAGCCGCCGGGGACTAAGATACCGGCGCAGCCCGCCAGCTTTTCCGCCGCGTTGTCCGCCGTCAGCTCGCTGCTGTCCACCCAGCGGATGTCCACCTGCGCGCCGCAGGCCGTGCCCGCGTGGAACAGCGCCTCCACCACGCTGAGGTAGGCGTCGTGCAGCTCGGTGTACTTGCCCACCAGTGCGATGGTCACATGGCGCTGGGCGGCCTGATGGATGCGCTCCACCAGCTCCCGCCAGTGGCTCATGTCCGGCTGGCCGCTGCCCAGGCCCAGCTTGCGGCACACCACGCGGCACAGGCCCTCCCGCTCCAGCAGCAGAGGCACCTCGTACAGCGTGGAGGCGGTAAGATTGGAGATGACGCAGTCCTTCTCCACATTGCAGAACAGAGCGATCTTGTCCCGCACATCCTGGGGCAGGGGACTGTCGGTGCGGCACACCAGCACGTCCGGCTGGATGCCCACACTCAGCAGCTCCTTCACGGAGTGCTGGGTGGGCTTGCTTTTCAGCTCGCCGCTGCCGGGGATGGCCACGATCAGCGGCACGTGGATGAACAGCACGTTCTCCCGGCCCTGCTCCGCCGCCACCTGGCGGATGGCCTCCAGATACGGCTGGCTCTCGATGTCGCCCACCGTGCCGCCGATCTCCGCGATGACCACGTCGGTATGACCGTCGTCCATGGCGTAGAGCCGGCGCTTGATCTCATCGGTGATGTGCGGGATGATCTGCACCGTGCCGCCCAGGTAGCCGCCCTGCCGTTCCCGGTTCAGCACTGACCAGAAGATCTTGCCGGAGGACACGGAGCTCTCCCCGGTCAGCGCCTCGTCCACGAACCGCTCGTAGTGGCCCAGATCCAGGTCCGTCTCCGCGCCGTCGTCGGTGACGAACACCTCGCCGTGCTGGTAGGGGCTCATCGTCCCCGGGTCAACGTTCAGGTACGGATCAAATTTCTGGTTGCGCACCCGCAGACCGCACTGCTTCAGAAGTCGGCCCAGCGATGCCGCGCAGATACCCTTGCCCAGCCCGGACACCACGCCGCCTGTTACAAAAATGTACTTCATCCCCGCCATCTCCCTATAAAAAATATGCTCCGATACTACACCCGGCCGACGGCGCTGTCAATGCGGCAAAACGTGGATATTTGCGCCCCATTTGCGGGCATTATGGAGAAAATCGGAGAAAATGGCCGGGATTTGAAACTTTCTCTTGCGCTTCGCTTCCCGGCGTGGTATGGTAGGGTTGGTCTCACCCGTTCGGGCGGGCCGTTTTGCTCTTTACGGGGGCAGGTTTGGTTTCGGATAGCGAAATTCATGCTTGACAAAGATGCCCGCCGTATTGTATAATGACCTTCGCTGACACGGTGACATAGCCAAGTGGTAAGGCAAGGGTCTGCAAAACCCTCATTCCCCGGTTCAAATCCGGGTGTCACCTCCAGATAAAAACCTCGTAACCATGCCGGTTACGAGGTTTTTCTTTTGTCCGGATTTTCTGTTTTCCCTTATTTTTTCCCTTTAGCGATGAAAAAAGGCCTCTGATGCGCTGACATCAGAGGCTCATTTTCATGCATCGATCACGTGACCTGTGCGGTAACATTCCGCGATGTAGTCACGGGATTGATAGTAGAACGAGGAGTTATAATCGCAGAGCTTTTCATCGATCCACGAGGTATATACAGCCACCAGCATTTCTGCCACATCATCCTGCCCGGACACATCCTCGATCAGGCGAGCGTATACCTTGCCCATTGCCCACACATCCGGCACGGCGTATCTGGCCGCTGCCACGTTATCGAACTGGCCGTGGGGCAGAGCAAAGTGCTGCTGCATATCGTCGGACACCTTCTCGATAGGCTCGCAGTGGAACACATCGGCATGGCCCAGGATCATCTGCACGCCCTGTAAGCCCAACGCCTTTACCACGTCGCAGCGTTTCAGCTTCAGGTCACGGCCCAGCTGCTCCACCAAAGCACAGGTGAAGAACAGTCCGCTGTGGTTTCGTTCACACATGTACCTCATAACTCCTCTCGAAGGTCAGCGCCGCCAACGCTCTGGCGGTATGGAAGCTGATCTGATGGGTGGGATGCTTGAACCGCGCCAGCTCCCAGAAGGCGGCGCGGCTGATCTCGCCATCTGTATAGCTCTGCACATAGTTGAAGATGGTATCGTCGGCCATCGGCCCTTCCACAATGTCGTAATTGTGGGGTACACCGCTGCGGCAGGCCACGATGAAGTCCAGCCACTCATCGCTCATCTCAGGGAAGCGCTTGATTGACAGTCCCGGCTGTTCTTCGAACCGGTAGACGTTCACGATACCGCTGCCGAACCGCGTGGCCCAGCGGGCGGCCTGTGCCTCATACTCTGTGCAGTAAAAGCCCCAATAGAAGTCCTTGTGGAACTTCTGAATGCGTATTTCCGGCTGTTCGACCGTCACCCGGCTGCCGTGATACAGTGTCCGCATGGCCTGCCTCCTTCCACGTTTTTTCCTATTATACCCGATTTCACCGCTCTGCGCAACAAAGAAGTTGCTGTGACGCTCACCCCTGTGAAACACGGCGGATAAAATCCTCCATTTTATCGGCGCTCTCACGCTTCATGCGGTCGGTCACGTGGCCATAGACATCCAACGTGAAGGCAGCTGTGGCATGACCGAGGTTGCCCTGTACCGTCTTGATGTCGATGCCGGAGCTGATGGCGGCTACGGCATAACTGTGGCGCAGATCGTGGTAACGGGCATCCGGACGGCCAATTGCCGCGACCGCTTTCTTGTAGTGGCGGTAGACTGTCGGCTTTGTCAGGTGATGCCCCAGGGCATCGGTGAACACCAAATCGTTGTCCTCCCAAGCGCAGCCTGCCATGAGACGCTGTTGTGCCTGTTCCGCCTTGCGATGACGCAGGTGGGCGACCACCGTAGGAGACGCCACCAACGTGCGGCTGCGACTATTCTTGGTAGGAACCAGCTCATAGGCCGCAAGGCCCTTTTCCTGATGAAGCTGGAGCTGCTTGTTCACGGTGATCACGCCGTTGTCAAGGTCTACACAAGCCCAGGTCAGTCCCAGTGCCTCGCCCTCCCGCAGGCCAAGGAACAACGTGGTCAGAAAGAGATCCTCAAAGGGATGTCCCTGAATCCCCCGGATAAAAGCGGCCACATCGTCCTCATCCAGCGGCTTGATTTCTGCTTTTTGCCCTCGCGGTAAGGTACAGGCATCAGATGGGTTGGTACGGATATAGCCGTTGAGCACAGCCTGCTTCAGCGCCTGATGCAGTACGCCGTGGATGTTCTTGATGGTCTTTGCCGACAGGCCGGGTTTGTCAGGCTTATCCGACGCCAGCGCGTTATAAAAGGTCTGCACGGTGTGGGGCAGGAGATTTTCCATCCTGACTGCCCCCAGTACGGGCTTGATATGTACCCGAATGTCGCTCTCGTAAATCTGCCGTGTGCGCGGCTTGCAGGCACCCAGGTAGTTTTCCACCCAGATGTCCAGCCACTCTCCCAGCGTCATCCGGCACGGCTCCTGATATGTACCGCTGTTAACCTCCACGGCCAGCGCTTGCAGCTTTTCCCGCACCTCTTTTTGCGTCTTGCCGGTAACAGAACGCTGCTTCTGCCGACCGGTTCCGGCATCGTAGCCCGTGGTGATGCGTGCCTCCCAATAGGTATAATCCTGCCCGTTCCGTGTGACGGTCTTCTTCCGAATCGTGCCGCTGCCGTGGGCAGCTCTTTTGTTGTTTGCCATATTTCCCCTCCAAAGTCTTGTGTTTGGTAAGGGTGGGGTATGTCCCCCACCCCGTCAGCTTGCGAGCTGCAGGTACTCGACCAGCGCGTCGCGAGGGATTCGGATACTTCTCCCGATTCGGACGCTCCGGAGCTGTCCAGAGCGGACGAGCTCGTAGGTCACGCTGCGGCCAACCCGCAGAACCTGTCCGGCTTCCAGCACGGTCAGTGCCAGGGGAAGGTTATCGAAGTTGGTGATGGTGCTGTAGTTTGTGCTGTTGTCGTTGTGATTCATGATATCCTCCTCACGCGCATTTTTGCGATTTTTCTTCTATTTTCACGTTCCGACCGCGACCGGTCATCTCTGCACCGTACTGTGCCAGCAGCGGCGCAAAGCGCTCACTTTTTCGCAGCTTTTTCCAGCTCTCCGTACCGATTTCTGCGTCGCGCAGGATATTGTCCAGCGGTGTCGGTGCCCTATCCCAGCTGCTCAGCCACGCCGCGAAGCGGGCGTAAACGGTGGACTGACCGGCATATGTTTTCGCGTTGGCCTGCGCCTGAACAATGCAGCCTGGCGTCAGATTTTCATGCACCGACATAGCACCGCGAAATCGTTTGCCAAGTCTGGCATCCAACGCCTGTGGCGGAGCGAACAGGAACACGTGGACAGCCTCATCGCAGACTGCATTTCGCAGCTGACAGCGGTAGATCTCCTGTTCCAACCGTGCAGCCAAGTGCCTAACCTCGTAGTCCATCGTCAGCGGCAGCTGTGCATGGAGGTCAGGTCGCTTTTGCACATTCAGTGGCGACCACTGCGCCGTCTGATCCCAGATCTGCTGTCGGATACCGGAGTGCCCCCAATACACGAAGGTGCGCTCCAGATATGTCTGAGGGGACAAACGGGGATAGCCCAGCAGCATCACCAACGAGGCGGTGTTAAATTCATTTGAGCCGTTGGTGCCGCCGAAATACGGGCACGTTTCCCCATCCAGCAGCAGGCGGCTCAACGCCTGCGGATCAAGGAGTTTCGGAATTTCCGCGGCCAGGTCTTTGTAGGTGGTCAGGAACATTTTTCCCTCGTAGCGTCGCAGGATGTCCTCCATCAGAGCACAGAAGCCGGGCAACTTCCAGCTTTTCCGCATGGCCAGTCTGGACACGTTCATGTCTGCAGAGGTATAGACGTGCAGGCAGAGTTTCTCCATATGGCGGGGCTTGGAGGCCGGCAGCATTTCAGCATCCAAATACTGGTAATCACCGTCCACTTGGGCGGTGGCGTCAAACACCAGCGTCAAGCTATCACCGAAGCTGATTTGCGGCTCGTCCGCGCCGAGAATCGTGAACGCCCCCAGCTTCGTGAACAGACACTCGCCGCGATATAGGCGGTCGATAACCTCGACAGCCTCCGACAGTGCCGGTGTCCGAAAGGCTCTGCCTGGCCCGTTCAGGTAGTCCCGGAACTGGCCGAAGCGTTCTTTTTCCGCATTATCCGCATCCACCAGGCTGCAACGGCCATAGGGGATGTCGGCCTTGGCTTTGGTCGTCTCGTCTAACTCGATGCAGGTGTGTTCCCGCAGCAGTGAGAACGGGCGCCGCAAAAGTGTTGTTGTCCATCGTTGCTTCTCAAACACCCGGCGATCCTTCAGGTCGCGTTGGGTGATCAGCCGCTCCAGCTGGCTGGAGGCCGCGTCCAATGTGGTCTGCGTCAGTCGGTAGATGGGCGCAAACTCAAATTTCTCATCAAAGATGAGAATGCGCGGGTGGGCATTCTCGACCTGTTGGAGAAGGCCATCCAGCGCATTGCCCTTCCGCAGCAGGTCAAACCGTGCCTGGGAGACACCCAGCACGAACGCCTGACCTGCCAACTGCCCGAAACGCAGCACATCGCACGAGGCGGCATAAGGGCAATTATCCTTCCGGCACTGGTCAAAGGATGTGACTTGTTTGTTCTTGCAAAAACCGGCCTTCTGGCTGGCAGCTGTCCACCCTTGCAAGGGGACAACCAGCGTTTCCGGTGCATTCGTAAAGAAGTCAGCAATGGTGTCGCGGATACCGTTCAGTGACTCGATTTTTTGCAGCACCAGCAACACGCTGAACACGTCAGCCAGCGGGTCATTGTTCAAGCGCAGCTCACAGGCCGCCAGCAAGAAGGCTGTGATCCAGGTGGACTTGCCAGATCCAGCCCGCGCCGGGCACACCAGTGGTTTTCGGTCGGCCAGACCCTCGAGTACGCGTTTTGTGATTTTTCGCCAATACTCAAAATCGACAGCTGCGCCGCACCGGCGGCACAACTCTTCAATGTAGTACATGACCCTGTCGGCCATGAAGGCCATCTGTACGGCGGTGAGCCCGCTGAAGGGCACCATCGGCCGGGTCTGCCTGCGGCGCAGAGGCGCGGGTTGTAGCGACTGCGGCAGCTGCCCGGCCTCGATCAAATCGGTGTAAGGATGTACACCATTATTCCCCACAGGGGGTGCTGCCCCGTTTGCCGTGGATTGTGTCGCTTTAATTTCAGCTGTATCATGCATGTATTCCTCGTTTTTCATTGTCATTCGCCGCCTTTCACACATAAATTATTTGTGTTTTCTCCATCGTTCCTGGCAAGAACTCTGGCAATTGGTTTTGCCGGGGGCGGGGCGTTTTGCCCCGCCTTTTGCCCGGTTTCCTGCAGTAATCTGGCCGGTATCGCCACCACATAGGTACTGTCCCGGGTGCCGTTTGCCAGCAGGTCGTAGCGATAACGATACCCTGCGGCGGGCGCCTTGATGACACCTGCTGTTCCCAGAACCTTCTGCAGTTCGAGTTCCCACCTCGGCTTTTGGAGAAACGCGGCATCAATGGTGTTGTCAGTCTTGACAGCTTTGGCATACCATGTCATCCACACCTTCTCCTCCATGACCAGATACTCCTCACCGCCGATTTGTCGCCAAGTGGCGGCAACCTTACCGCGCTGGGGGCGGGCGTAGGGCTTCCCCAGCGGAACAATCTGGTCAGGGTGGTCGATGAGCAATTTTAACTTTTCAAGGAATACGTCCGCATCCTCAGCCCGGCGGGGTGTCGTCGGGGGAGACGGCGGAGTTGGGTCGAAGATGTCCTGCAGGCGCTGCCGGTAGGTGTCTGTCTTGTCCGGAGGTAGCCACTGGCGGTCACCGGTCAGAGCCACGAAGTCCAGCAGCACCTGATAGGCCACCGCCCGGCAAAGAGCTTTTGGCTCGTAGGCAAAGGTGCGGAAGCGACCACCCGGGTTTCCAAGCTGAACATGAGCACGGCGGATAACATCCTGTGCCCAGTCATCCCTGCTTGTTCCCCACCACCAGCCCAACAACCACGCTGCCCGCGGTGCTTTGGCGATGATATTCTCAAGGAGATCATCATCCCAGGCCGAGACGGTATAAGTCGGAACGCTCGCCGCGCCCCAGCTGTTGGCAGACAGGCTGCTGTTCGCAAACACCACCCCGACCTGGGACAGGTCATCGCTGAGCTTGCCCCAGGTGGTATCCCGACCATGCAGAACCAGCAAGACTGCGTCTTCCGGCGGAAGCGGAAGCCAGATGGATTTCAATTTGTCCACCCGAATCTTGACCCGTGAGATGTCCACCAAGCTGAGGGGCTTGTTCAGGTCGACCATACGCTTTCGCCGAACGGACAAGCGCTTGCCTTCCCATTGCTTTCGCGGTAAAATGTGCCTGAACAGGCTCTTCAGCGCTGACTCCAACTGCGGTGGCCCACGGAAGGCCACGCAGGGCCGCAGAGATGGCTCGTACTGCTTCAGGTCTGCGGCTCGCAGCCCCAGCAGCACTGTTGCCAGCAGCATCGCGCTAGCCTCAGTGGAGGGGAACACGTCCAGCAGCGACAGCAGCGATTCCGCACCCTGACGGCACTCTGCCACCGATGGTGGATGCTTGCCGTCATCATCGTGGATCTTCCACCAGGCCGGTGGTTGATCCGTCCGGACACGGACGGTTTTAACGTCCATCTCTTGCAGTAGCTTTCGTCGCCGTTTTTCCCGACCTTCTATCGTGAGATATCGGAAATTGTGGATTCGGCTGGCCCAGAAGTTTTCTGGGAGAGGAACGTAGCGGCCATCCTCCTCCGCGAGGAAGATGGGTTGGCCCAGGCCGGTCTTAACGCGAATTATTCTCAAATAACATCACCTCCGTGTTTTATTGCGGGGAACCCTCGCGGAGGTAGGATATCACCACGCCAGCAGCTTGTCCGTCGTTTCCAAAATCAGCGAAAATGCGGAAACGAATCAATTCCTTGCAGAATTTTCAATTTTAAGGTTAATTGTTAAATTTACACCTCGATATTGTTCTAATTTCCGTTCATTCTGGATTGACCGTTTGTCAAAAATGGGTAGCTCACGCGCGTAAAAGCCGCAATCTGCCCCGCCGTATAAGGAGTTTGCCGTGGAAAGATCATCATTTATTATCCTACGCCCCAGGGGAAGTGGCTTCTTCACAAAAGAGGAAGACGCTACCTATTTACCATCAAAGGACATGGAATCCGCATTCGCGCCACCAAAGCATCTCACAAAAGCACCAAATCGAGATCCGACAAAGGAGCTTCGAAGTGAAATAGAGGACTACTGCTCATCTATACGATGTACCTGCTTAAAAGCAGTTCGCAAATCTGCCCCATGCCGCACCGAGCGCCTGTTTGTCTGCAAGGCATCCCTTATTAAAACTATTGATAAAGAAACACCTTCTCAAACATGGACTCCGGAATTATTGTTTACGCTCCTATGTGACCGCGAAATTCTCTGCTCCCATAACCACCAGGACTACTTGCAAAACTACAAAAGCTATGCGGATGTCCGGAAGGTGTTAGCAGGAATGACAAAGCGGCTCAAGGGCGAGGCCAGTGATGCAAATTACTATGCCATTATCAGGCAGTGTGCAGTATCTGGAATATCCGATGAAAGATTACGGGACAGATACAAACAAATGCTGGACTTTTTTCATGATGCGGCCACAGCCCGCTCCGTGCAGCATAAAGCAGGGTCTCTCTCCGAGGCACTGGAGGAACTGAGGTTTTATCTGGAATATTCCAGTTACGACCGATCCGTTTTGTACGCCGAAAGCAGAGTGACTCAAGCTGAAGCCTCGGACGCTGAAACACAAACGCCGTATCTCTCCGCGATCAAGTCGGTGTTCTCTGAAAGCAGATATCCATTCGACGCATTCTTTCTTGACGCTTTACGTGAAGAAGACGCGGAAATATTTGTCACTGAGATCGTCCCGCGATATATGAAGCTGCTTAATATGTACAATGGTTACCGTGATGCCAGTGCCCATTTCCAGCGTGGCTACCGCGCATGGGAATATGTGCAATTCGAAGAAGACAAGTCTCTCTCCGAGCAGATGAATGCATTGTGGAGAGCCGCTTTATCCGAGACAACTGCTATGTCACCCGGCAACATTGCGTCGTGGCTTTTGTGCGGCGAAAACCAACTGGATTTTTCTTCAACAGGTGCTTGCGATATACGCGGTCACAATTCAGATAGTCTCTATAATGCAGCAACCGACTATTTGAAGGAGTTGCGCGGCTCCGATGCAGCTATCACGTCAAGTGATTTTGAAATCTTGCTGCGGAATCAGAATGTTCGTAAACAGCCCTTTTGGTTGATCTGCATTTTGGCTATGCCGAGATTTACCGAAGTTCTCAAAGACGGTCTTTCTTGCGAGCAGCTTGAAGTAATGCTGTCAACGTTGGGGTATAACAGCACCCGCAAATCTGACATTCGCCTGCGAATCAAGGGAATGCGGCTCTTGGAGGAAGCCATCACGGTTTTAGATGTCTGCAGTGCACAATGTAAAAAAAGCTGGGAGCTGTTTATCTCCGTTTTTGGGAACAGAGTCAGCTCATCTGAGGAAGCCACCCTTTGGCATAAGATATTGGATACCAACGGCCGCATGAGGCCGAACAGCTTTCCATTGATCCGTCTGCAGCTTTTAATCAGCGGAGCTATTAACTCCTGCCTTCCAACCCAACCGGAACGACTATATAGTTACCAAAGTGCTTCTCCACTCCACACAAGGGGCGGATATGCTGAATTTCTCAAAGATCATCCCTCTGCGGTGGATGAGATAGCCAAACGTATTAAGCAAAACCGGGCAAAATGGAAAGCAGAATTGTCCCAATATCAGCGGGCTTGGAGTACCGATACACTGATAATTGCCGACGCCGCGAAGCTCTGTTATATTTCTTCAAGCAAACTTGCATGGGGGGCTTTATGTCGAGAATATGGTATTGTCAACTTCTGCAAGCAATATGTGAATAAGCATATCGGTCAAGAGAGTATACAGGCAGAGCTAAAGGCGCTTTTAACTGAGCACGCCATACGCCAGGTGCTGAACGATGACGCACGGGATATCCTGAAACGTGCGGCAAAAGCGCTCTTCAACACAAAATTTGGTTTTGATGTACAATTTCTTCAGGGGTAAAATCTCTATTCACATTTTATAGAGTTTGTACCCTTTGAAGTAATTTTTCCCAGCTGACCGAACAAGAACAGAAAAAGGATGGCCCGTATTAAGCACAAGGTGCTTGTTAAGCGGGTCAGACTGCATGTTGTTCTTGTGAGTATACGGGGCAACTTTTTCTGTAGTTGTGAGGGAAGCTGATGGCGAATACGAAGATTCCCCACGCCCAAAAGAGACTAAAAGAACGCGAAAGCACTGCCCCGGTAGGGCGATATGCCCTACCGGGGTAATGTTCTGCTTTTACGCCCCCGGATCTTCCACCGGGACGCAGATGATCTGACCGTTGACGTTGACGAAGAACTCCGGCTTGGCGAAGCGCTCCAGCCAGTAATCAACCTGCTCGTCCGTCAGAGACGTGAAGTTCTCGCTGTCTGTCGGTGCGCCGCAGATGAAGAATGTTCCGGCGATGGCATCATAGATCTCTCCGTTCTCATTCCGCAGGGCGCGGTTCAGCGGCAGCCCCAGCAGCTTGCCCTCCTCGTTGCAGATCAGGGCTGCGTCTCGTCCTCCGGGTTCGTACACAGCTTGAATAAGACCGCCAACAGCACGCTGCATACTTGCAAGGCTATCTTCCAATTCCATTTCACAGGCTTTCCTCCCAACTTCTACCATTACTACTCGCATCTTTTCATACCTCCCCACAGCACATGATCTCCTCTATCTCCTCCGGGCAAAGACCATACCCGAGGAACACGTCTATGTCGTGGGGCGTGTAGCCGTAGGCGGACGCTACGGATTTCAGATCGTTGATATACTCGTCCTGTCCGGCGTACACGTCCCAATATGGCCAGCTGAAATGTGCCGTGCCGTCCCACAGGTTGCGGGTATCGAAGCGTTCAACGGTGTACTGCCCCTGCCGGTCTATTCGCAATATGTCTCCTTCCCGGAGCATCACCTCAAAGGGCTGCTCCATGCGCGGCATGCCCTTTTTCAGCCCCTTCTTGAGTATCTGCTCCGTGCTGGCGTAGACAAACAGTCCCATCCGCGGGAAGTGGTACAGTGTCAGCGGATTGTTACCCTTGATGATGTGGAGATTGTCCCTGCTGTCCAAAACAGACAGCGTCAGCGTACCTCTGAGGGGCTCTACGGCGCTGCGAATGCTCCGAAAGCTCAGCTCGCCCTGCTGTGCCAGTAACTGTACGGCCACATAGCTGTCCGTCTCGATTCGGGTACGAGGCAGCTTTTTGTCCTTTCGCAAGGTCAGGTCGTTATACAGCACACCGTTGTGCGCCAGCGCGAAGGGGATACCCGCTGTACCCTCGAAGGGATGGTTGTTGTAATTGTGCTTCTCATCACCCTGCGTGGTCATGCGGGTGTGTCCCATAACACAGAGCGCATCATCCGGCAGCTTGAATCGCATCAGGTGCGCGGGATAGGGACGCTTGTAGACCGTCAGGTGACCGTTGTGGTTATAGGCAATACCGGTGGCGTCCGTCCCTCTGTCCTCGCTGACAATGGCCAACGCGGAGACAAGACGTTTCTTCTGTGCGGCGGTCAAGCGATGGCCGTAATCATAAATTCCGAATAGACAACACATCAGACTTCTCCCTCTCCCTCAACCGGCTCATTTATGTAGAGATTGCGCTCCTTCAGGTACTGCACCAGCTCCGGTTCTTTGATGGCACTGACAAAGCTGCTCCAGGACAGGTCGTGCAGCTCGTCATCGGACATAAAAATCGCCGCATCGCAGATGTGATCCACCATCTGCAATGTGGCGATAAGTGTATTCAGTTTCAACGTACCCCGGAACATACGGAATTCGATGGTGTCCACATTGGTGAGGTTGACGCAGGTGTAGCGGCTGCCGTGGCCTTTTTTGACGTGTTCCAGCATTTCACCCGGTCGATCCCGGTAGCCGTAGCGGGCAGCCCACTGCTCCAACTGCCGCTGGGTCCGGCGGGAGAAGCGCAGCAGCTCTGCCCAGTGGCGCTCTACGAAGAACAGCACACGGGCAATGGCGTTGTCCTGCGCATCCAGCGTGTCTCCAAAGGCCCTGCGGGACACATGTATGTGCAGCCCGCAGGTGCCCGCCTGATGGGACAGGTAGCCCATACCGATGGCTTTATCCAGCACCTCCGCCCAGGGCATCTCATGCAGCTGGCAGTCCAGCGACATGGGATGTGTGACGATCTCGAAGCCGTCGTCCAGTGAGCCATCGTGCTTGCAGTAGGCCAGCGTTTTTGACTGATTGGCGATGCCCATCAGAGCCTCCGCACTGCTGTCGCATTCACCGCCGTCATCGATCTCCAGTTCCACGCCGAAGTAGCGCGGGCCGTCGCCGTAGAAGATGGGGTAGGGCTTGAAGTAGTAGTCGTGGATGGGGCTGTTCTCGATGGTAGAGCAGCAATCGGCACAGTAGGGATCGTCGTTGTCCAGCGGATACCAGCAGTGGTCGGTGGCGATGATGCGCCCGCAGCGGACGCATCGGGTGTAGTCCCGGTCGTAGCACTCGGGACAGATGGGAAAGTCATCGTTCTCGCTGCGATTGCGGGTACGCAGGAAACGACTGCCGCAGTCATTGCAGACAAGGGTCAGATCATCCAGACAGTCCTCACAGTAGAGCCGTCCGTTGAACTCGGTAAGCTCTCCTTCGGCAGTACCGCAGTGGGCACAGGTACGGGGTTCGGTCATAACAAAAGTCCTCCAAAATATAAAATTGGCCTCCGGGGATCACCCGGAGGCCTTCACTTATATATTACATATTTGGAGTTCCCTGTCAAAACGGAAACGTAGGGTTCTTCTCCCAGTATCACTCATCAAAAAGTAAGAACTTATACGGCTGCACATCCAGCACTTCCGCAATGCCAAACAGCGTATCCAACGAGATCGCTTTGTTGATATTGGGCGCTTCTACATGTCCGATAAAGGCCGGACTTCGCCCAAGCTCCTCGGCAAGCTGCTCTTGCGTCAGCCCCCGCAGCTTACGATAATAGGCAATTTTCAATCCCAACTGTAAATATTTGTCAGCGTACTGCTCTTTCATTAGCATCAACTCCCGATAATATGGTATCGGAAATGCAAAGCAATTGACATGAGCTTTCAATTATAGTATTATATTTATCAGATATAATTATGTGTTCTGTAGCGCACAATTCTTTTGCGAAAAGTAACTATTCAAGTTTTAATACAAACGGGGTGATATTTTGAGTTATCCTATATTCGAACAACAATCTGGCGAAGTATCCCATACTGCGGTAGCGATGGTCTATAACGGAACAAATCAGCTTGCGACAAGACTAATAGGTTCCTATATGAGCGAGTTAGATTCGTTATATAGTGATTTGGATACGTTTATCCGAAATGCAGACGATGATGTGGAATCTATATTTGATGCTTTGGATCAACAATTTTGCGAGTTTCTGCGTGGGCAGCACATATATCAGTACGACGAAGATGATATAGCTGATTATACCCGCGGAGAAGATTCTGTATGGCAGCGATTTATAACTATCGTCGTTGAAGAAAGGGATGCAATTGATGGAAAGGAAGCCAGCGAGCGTGCCTATAGAAGTGCCCGGAAGGACGGCAGAGGTCGTGTTGTGGGCGGTGGATTTGGCTTTTCCGGAGCAGTAAAGGGAATGGCTGCAGCGGGAGCCATCAACATGACCACCGGCCTTTTTCACGGGATTGCCAATGCTGTCGGCAACGCTGCCAGTGCAGCGGAAGCTGCTCGAAATAAGCGGTCGCTCTTTAGGGACGGAGAAATGCGTCAAGCACTTCAAAAGAGCCTTTGGGTTGACTGCGAAAATATGCTTGCTGGATTTGTCAGGCTTTGGAATCGGTTGGGTATAGGGCAGATGCCATGGTATTCTTCCGACGATCTGCGACAGGCAGAAAACATTCAGCGTGCAGTGCAGCAAGGGAAGGTGCCGTCTAACCAGCTGGAACAGGCTCTTACACAGATGCTGCGAACATACCCTCTCGATTTATCGTTATACGTCACAGCGGCAGATTTTTTGCCTGAACGAGAAGCCGATATATTCAGCGCGGCTGCCGAGTATGGCATTGATATGTATGCCCGAAAACAGCGGTTTGAGGAAACTGCTCTGACCTGCGCTAGGAATCTTGCCGAATCGGATGTGTTTTCCCAATATCATGAACATATCGGATACAACTTTCAAGAAACTATAGAATATATAGCGTGGCTATATCGATCCAAGTTTAATAGCAATTTCGCTGTACTATCCTCAGAAAATCTATCCTCTTATGACAGTCAATTGCGCAGTGCGCATAATAGTTTCGCAGAGTACAGCCCTGGGGAAGAACCTGTCTGCTTCATGCTTTCGGGCAACAAGTGCGGAATACTTCTTACCGATAGCCATATTTACCTGCGAGGGACCTATCCGCAAGCAAAGCAGAAAGAGATGGATTATGGCTGTTTCCAGCAAATAGAACTCATCCGGCTTGATGGCGGAAGCTATATTCAGATCAATAATGATACGGCAGTTAAAGTCCTAGATGGAACTGAAGGCTGGATCGTAACCGATGTGGTAAAGTTTTTTGCTTCTTACTTTGGCTTCATGACTTATGCACGGCTTAAACAAGGCGAGACACCGACAGATGCCGTCCTTCGATATACCGGCATCACAGAAGCGCAATTGGAAAGTGGCATCGAGTTTGCACCGATTGAAGACAGCGGGTTCCTCATGCCCGCAGGTTCTTCAGAAAAGGTATACTGCTTTAATTGCGGCGCAGAAAATGACGCAGGCTCAAAGTTCTGCATGGAATGTGGAACGGAATTATAAATATAAAAATATGATAGGAGAGATGCATTATGGCAAAAGTGTTTGGAAAGTGTCCGTTTTGCGGCGAGGTGATCCCGGTCAACGATGAAAAGGACACCGGCTTTTGCGGCAAATGCGGCAAACAAATCAGTGTACAGCAGAGCATTCAAATTTTGCAGGAATTGGGTGGTGAGCCGGCAAGAACCTCTGCCGCACAGACACAGGAGACTCCCCGCGTTCGCACAAAGGCTATAGATCCCGGTAAACAGATTCAAGATATGTTCCAGCTTTGCGGGAGCGAAGATGACTTTCTTAATCTACGCGGGCAAATTTTAGCAATGGATATTTCCGATCATGAGAAAGCAAGCCTATTGGAGGCGCTGGATGTAGCCACGCGGCAACGACTTTCAAATGTGCTGGAAAAAGCGCAAGCTTACGAGGAAGCACAGGCCTCCCCGCGGAGTACGATTACGGGTGCTATTTGCTTGGTCATAATCGGCGCACTTTGCAGCTATTTCTTTTCTGTACGCTGGCCTATAATCGTAGGTGCAGCCATTGCAGTTTTAGGTGTTATCAGCAACTTTGCGGAGCGAAGCAATAGCAGTAAAAATAAGGAAAATGAGCAAGCCGCAGCGCTGATTGCTGCATATCGGCAAAAGGGATATAAACTGTGATGCCTTTGCACACAAATTTTCACTTTTCCCGTTTGTTTAATCGAATGGCAGGGCTATGAGAATAAACCATAGCCCTGCCATTCAATATGCAGGCTTCGGTGTCTTACTGTATCACTCCATCTCGCTCCGCAGGAACGCTTCCAGATACGCCTTGCTCACCCTCCATTCCCTTCCGATTTTCAGCGCAGGGATGAGCTGTTGGTTGATCATTTTTCGTACCTGCTGCTTTGTGGTCTTCAGCAACGCGGCGGTCTCGGCTACGGTCAGCAGTTCGGTCACGCCCACGGGTCATCACCCTTTCGATTGCCTACATTTTTCTTGTCCTCATAATACAAAAAATTATGCAGTTTTCGCACATCAAATCGGGTCAAGCCCCAGTCTCCCACTTCGTTCTTCTGTGGGCTGATGCCGTATTGTCCACACTTCTCTTTCAGCTTCTCCTTGTCGATTTTGAACAGACTACAGACGCTTTTCAGTGTGTGGAATTCTTCCAAACTATTATAATCAATGTAAGGAACCAACATGGTTTACCTCCTTCTGACGTGAGATAAGATTTGCACTTGTCGACAGATCCCGGCGTGCACAGCTCACGCCTGATTATAATAATGTTAGGTAATTCACTTTATAATTGTGCAAAAAACGAGCCGCATAGGATAAGAACAGATGCAAATCCATGGGCAGGAACACATGTTTTCGCTATCAAATTTTCAGGAAAAGTTTTCCCTTATTTTTTCCCTTGAAGGAGAAAAAGCGTCCCAGAAGCAATAACACAGGTAAGCATCAAAAGTGGCTGTATTCCGCACAATAAGCACCCGAATCGTAACAAATGCGCCACAGCAATACATACCTCGGGCAATTCAAATCCGGGTGTCACCTCCAGATGAAAACCTCGTAACCATGCCGGTTACGAGGTTTTTCTTTGGCATCTTCAGGTGTGGAAATAACCCCCCTGGTTCTACCGGGGGAAGAAAAATAGCTTGAGTATGAGTAAAACTTCCTATTGCGGTATACTGGTAAAGGTTTGGCGACCGCGTTACCAGAGCAATAGGAGGTTTTATGCAGATAAAGAAAGACGAAAGAAACGGGATAAAAAGCACATCACATTCACGATACCGTTTTGCTTTTCAAATTTATGGTTGTATTTTGAGAGACCGCGTGGTACGCTTAAGTTGGCCCGTGGGAAGCATACTGGCAAGCAACAAAAAGCAAAGGAGAAACAGACCATGCAGAACCGTTCCCTGAAAAATCTTGTTCTTTCCGCCTTGTTTTTGGCGATCGGCTTTGTGCTGCCCTTCTTCACCGGGCAGATCCCCGCTGTCGGCAAGATGCTGCTGCCCATGCACATTCCCGTACTGCTGTGCGGCCTGATCTGCGGCTGGCAGTGGGGCTTGGGCGTAGGATTCATCCTGCCCCTGCTGCGCTCCCTGCTGTTCATTATGCCCGCCATGTACCCCACCGCTGTGGCCATGGCCTTTGAGATGGCCGCCTACGGCGCTGTCGTCGGTTTTCTGTATGCCCGCAGCAAGTGGCAGTGCGTCAAGGCCCTTTACAAGTGTCTTATCCCCGCCATGCTGGCCGGTCGCCTTGTATGGGGAGTCGTCATGTTCCTGATGATGGGTCTGGGCGGCGGCGCCTTCACCTTTGAGGCGTTCATGGCCGGCGCTGTCCTGAATGCCGTGCCCGGCATCGTGCTGCAGTTGGTGTTGATTCCCGCCGTGATGGTGCTGCTGGATCGTACAAAGCTGGTTCGTTTCGTGCACCCTGACCCCTCCCCCGAGTTGGTATGAGCCGCGTTGACTACCTCCGTTTGGTGCTGGCCATCCGGCGGCAGCTCCTGCGCCGGGAACGGGTGATCGTGGCCATTGATGGCCGGTGCGGCTCCGGCAAGACCACGCTGGCCGCAAAGCTGCAAAAGCAGCTGCATTGCAGCGTGTTCCACATGGATGATTTTTTCCTCCGTCCCGAGCAGCGGACAGAGGAACGGTTCGCCGCCCCCGGCGAGAATGTGGACCACGAGCGGTTTTTAGAGGAGGTCTTACTCCCGCTCCGGAGCGCGCAGACTGTCACCTATCGGCCGTTTTCGTGTGCGCGGCAGCAGTTGGGCGAGCCGGTAACGACAGAGCCCAGCTCCCTGACCATCGTGGAGGGCGCTTATGCCTGTCACCCCGACCTGTGGGCATATTACGACCTGCGGGTATTCCTGACCATCGATCCGGAAACGCAGATGTCCCGCATTGAAGCACGCAGCGGTCCAGAAAAGGCACAGCAATTCCGTGATCGATGGATTCCCTTTGAGGAAAAGTACTTCAAAGCCTTTGATGTGCAGGCGCGCTGCGATATGCGCTTCAGCGGATAATTCTTAGAGCCTGACCGTACGGTCAGGCTCTCTTTGTGTTTTAGATGTCAGGAGATACCGGCACAGCCCTTACTCCTCGGTCACATACCCGTTATTCCCAAGAATGCAATTCGCATCATATCACCGCAGCCGCCCTGCCAGCCGTCCGGAGGCCCAGGCCCACTGCAGGTTGAACCCGCCGCAGTCGCCGTCCACGTCCAGCAGCTCGCCGCAGGCATACAGGCCGGAGACAAGGCGGCTTTTCATCGTCTCCGGGTCGAACTCGTCGGTACACAGGCCGCCAGCCGTCACCTGGGCCTGGTCAAAGCCGCACACCCCCGTCACCGGCAGGGCAAAGCCCTTGCAGGCCCGTGCCAGCGCGGCCAGCTCATCCTCTGTATAGCCGCCGCAGGTCTCCCTGCGTGTCACGGCCGCGTACTTGACGGTCATCTGCCCCAGCCGGTTGTGGAGCGCGCCCACGAACACCTGCTCACCCGGCAGCGCCGGGCTGTTTTCACGACGTGCCCGCAGCCACGCCAGCACCTCGGTCTCCGTCCGCTCCGGCCACAGGTCCAACGCCAGGGTCAGGCCCTCGCCGCCGCAGGATGCCGCCCGGGACAGGTCGAACACCGCCGGGCCGCTGACACCGTATTCGGTGAACAGCAGCTCCCCTTTACGGGCGGCCAACGCTTCCCTCCCCCGCCGCAGCGTCAGCAGCGCCTCCGCCTTTACGCCCTTCAGCGCCCGGGGATAGGCGGGGTCTGTTTTGATCTGCACCAGCGCCGGGTACAGCGCCGTGCGGTGGTGACCCAGCGCCTTGGCCAGCCGGTAGCCGTCCGTCACGCCGCCCACCTTGCTGCCCGCCGCGCCGCCGCAGGCCAGCACTAAGCGGGAGGACTGCACCGCTGCGCCGCTCTCCAGCGTGCAGGTGAACACGCCGTTTTTGTGCTTCACCGCCGACACCGGGTCGCCGGTCAGCAGCGTCAGGCTCTCATACCGGGCCAGGGCCGCCCGCAGCACATCCAACACGGAGTTGGCGGTGTTGGTACGGGGGTATACCCGCCCGTCCGACTCCGTCACCGTCTCCAGTCCCATGGCCGCGAACCACGCCAGCGTCTCCGCCGCCGGATATTGCTCCAGCGCGTACCGGCAGAATTCCGGCCGCTCGCCATGGTAATGGTCAGGCCCTGCGTGTTCATTTGTCAGGTTGCACCGGCCGTTGCCGGTGGCCAGCAGCTTGCGGCCCACCCGGCTCTGCCGCTCCAGCAGGAGGACGCTGCGGCCGTTTTCCGCGGCGGTCAGCGCGGCCATCATGCCGCTGGCGCCACCGCCGATGATGATCACATCCGTCATTTCGCGCCCTCCAGCTTCCGGCGGGTCAGATACCCCTCCAGCATCAGGGCCGCCGCCACGGCATCCACGGTCTTCTTCCGCCTTTTGGCGTTCTGCCCGTTCTGGAACAGGATGTTATGGGCGTCGATGGTGGTCCGCCGCTCGTCCCACAGGATGACCTCCAGCCCCGTCTCCTGCCGCAGAAGTGCCCCGAAGGCGGCGCACTTCTCCGCCCGCGGCCCCTCTGTGCCGTCCATGTTCCGGGGATAGCCCAGCACCAACAGCTTCACGCCATGCTCAGCGATGATGCGGCAGATGGCCGCCAGCACCTCCTCCTGCTTCCGGCTGTGGACGACCTCCGAGTGGCCCGCCAGCGTCTCCGTATAGTCCGAAATGGCGATGCCGGTATGAGCGTCGCCGTAATCGATAGCCATAATTTTCATGCAAGTGTACCTGCGCTTTCTGTTCAATGATGGTATCATACACAAAAATGCCGCCGCCTGCAACCGGAAAAGCTGTAAAACCCCCGAAAAAGCTGTATTTTTTGCAAAAAATCAGTTGACCTCGCGGAAAAACCGTGCTATACTGGGCATTACCTGTGAGTGGGTGTTTTCTTTTTGCGCGCTTTTTCGCTTCGAGGGCGCAGAGAGGCAGCCACCCGGCAGGGAGGCAAAAAGGCGTTCCGGGGCACGGAGGCCTAATCTAATAAGGAGGTGCCGTTAATGCGCGTGAAGATCACTTTGAGATGCAACGAGTGCAAGCAGAGAAACTACAACACGATGAAGAACAAGAAGAATACCCCTGACAAGCTTGAGCTGAACAAGTATTGCCCCTTCTGCAGAAAGCACACCGTCCACACCGAGACGAAATAATCGGAAGGAGAATTTGTGATGGCTGAAGAAAAGAAGGTCGCCAAGGACCGCGGCAAGTGGTTCCGCGAAATGAGAAGCGAGCTGAAGAAGGTCGTTTGGCCCGACGGCAAAACTACCGCCAAGAACACCGGCACGGTCCTGCTGTGCTCCCTGATCGTGGGCGCTGCCATCTGGATCTTTGACGCGGTGGCTGTTCTGGCGGTGAACACGCTCATCGGCCTGTTCGCCTGAGGAAACAGGAGATGGCTGAGAACGCAAAGTGGTATGTGGCACATACCTATTCCGGCTATGAAAACGCGGTAAAGGCCGCCATCGAAAAGTCCGTGGTGAATTGCGGCATGGAGGACATGGTCCTCAAGACCGAGATCCCCCTGGAGACCGTCACCGAGGTGACGGAGACCGGGGTGATGAAGGAAGTGCAGCGGAAGATCTTCCCCGGCTACGTCCTCATCAAAATGGTCATGACCGATGACACGTGGCATCTGATCCGCAATATCCGCGGCGTCACCGGCTTCGTGGGCGAGGCTAACAAGGCCATCCCCCTGACGGAGGAGGAAGTGGCGGCCCTGGGTATGGAAAAGCGCGAGATCGTGGTGCTGTACCATGTGGGCGACACCGTCCGCATCACCGAAGGCCCGCTGGCCAGCTTCACCGGCATGGTGGAGGAGATCGAGCCGGAGAAGAACAGGGTGCGCGTGGTCGTGTCCATGTTCGGACGCGAGACCCCTGTGGATCTCGAGCTGGATCAGGTCGAGGTCAGCAATAGCTGAGCGCGGAGCGTCCGCGCGAAAGTCCGGTGCAGACGCGCCGGCAAAGTGGGAGAGACGCAGCGCGTCTCGCCAAGAGCGGCAAGGTATCCCCGCCGCTACCACATTTTATTGAAGGAGGTGCCTACAAATGGCACAGAAAGTAGTTGGATACGTCAAACTGCAGATCCCCGCGGGCAAAGCAACCCCCGCTCCCCCCGTTGGCCCGGCCCTGGGCCAGCACGGCATCAACATTGCCGCTTTCACGAAGGAGTTCAACGAGCGCACCAAGAACGACATGGGCCTGATCATCCCCGTGGTCATCACCGTGTACGCTGACCGCTCCTTCAGCTTCATCACCAAGACCCCTCCCGCAGCTGTTCTGATCAAGAAGGAGTGCAACATTGAGTCCGGTTCCGGCGTTCCCAACAAGGAAAAGGTCGCTACCATCTCCAAGGCCTCCATTCAGAAGATCGCCGAGCTGAAGATGCGCGACCTGAACGCCG
>ERZ827168.605-NODE-605-length-56862-cov-8.701991_pt1 | contig 56862 bp, 55 predicted proteins | sample MGYA00519868_ERZ827168 | MGnify/ENA primary metagenome ERZ827168 (study PRJEB31778, sample SAMEA3449271) | human gut metagenome | biome: human gut; feature: human-associated habitat; material: faeces | place: United Kingdom | collected 2010/2012 ...
TTATGCCGTATATCTGCCGCTGCGTATAGTAAATGCTGCCTTTGATTTGGATATCCCGATGCGCTCTTACCACGAAGCGAACAGAGTCACAACTGGGCAGGATACTACACGAAAAAACGTACAGCAACTGGCAGATATCCCTCCTCGCATTTGGTTTATGAACCAACGGCTTAAGTGGGAGTTTATGAACCATATCCGAGATAAAATATTTGAGGAAAACAAAAAAAGACAATTTGTTGCGATACATTCAAATTGCCAAGTTTCCCTCCACATCAATCGCCTTAAAGGATTGAGATATGATCAGCATATCAGCGATTCAAGTGAGGAGACTTGCAATGTGCTGAATACGGGAGATTCTAAGATCGAGATAATATTTTCAGGCAATGACATAAGCGATGTCGAAAGTGAATATAGTGAGATCAAAGAAGCGACCAGAAAGGATATTGGAAAGCCAGGCATATATATTATGTGCATTTCGAAGAGGCTACACAGCGAAAAGTATCTGCCACTGATTTGGGGATACAACATTTACAAAGAGCACGATCGCTGGCACATAGTATCAACAAACCATGGAGGAGAGGATGTCAAATACATTATAAAAACAAACGGAAAAGAGCTCCACTGCATAATTTCAGATAATATGTTTGAAAACGCAATCGATATACATATGGCGGCTTACAAGTCAGCGTTTCAACCATATTATCACATCATTGGATAAAATATCACGCAACAACGTTAAACAAGATAAGCGCTAGTGTGGGTTGTGTCAAAATGGATGGTAGATGCCAGATGTGTTGAATAACAAAATGTGAATTGACCAAAGAACGACGATGTGTTATCATGATAAAAATGGAAATCGGAGTGTGAAAGCTATGAAACATAGAGATGCGGCGCTGGAGCGCGTCGCAATCTGGAACGCCCTGATCGGCATGGCGATGATTCCGCTGGGCATCGGCACGGCCGCCTTTACGGCCGACGCGCTGACGGCGGTTCAGGCCGGCGACTGGAGCGCGTGTCTCCGCGCCGTGCTTCTGATGGTCGCCTGCACATTGGCGGTGCTGGCGCTCGCGGCGCTCAAAAAGGACACCGGCGAGGTCGTCTGGGAAAAGGAAACGTCCATGTACAGCTGGAGCAGCCCCGTCGATTTCTATGACGCCGACGGCAACGGGTATCTGCTCTACTGCAACTCGGGCTTTAACATGTTCCTGATCGACGGAAAAACAGGCGAGCAGCTTGACTATATGAACCTCGGCGGCAATATCGAGGCTTCACCGGCAATGTACGGCAACTATGCCGTTGTCGGAACGCGCGCAATGCGCACATATTGCATACAGATGGGTTAATTTGAACATATAGAGGTAAAAGAAAAAAGGAAGGGAAAAAGACAATGAAATACGCGATTTTTTACTTCAGCCCCTGCGGCGGAACAAAATCCGTCGCGGACATCATCAGCAAGGAGTTGGGCGACGCTCCCATGCAGGAGCTGACCACTCCGAGCATGAACACGGCCATCGACCATGATACGCTCACGTTCTTCTGCTTCCCGGTCTACGGCGGCAGGATACCCAAGCCCATGTACGATCGCATGAAGATCATAAGCGGCGATAAAACGCCATGCGTTCCCGTTGCCGTTTTCGGCAACCGTGCCGTTGACGACGCGCTGCTCGAGATGAGCGAGCTTGCCGAAAAATGCGGCTTTGTGACCGTTGCCGGCTGTGAGATGGTAGCTCCGCATTCGATCGATCCGCAGTTCGGCGCAGGCCGCCCCGACGCAAGCGACAAGGCAAAGCTGCATGAGTTTCTCGAAAAGCTCAAGGCAGCCGAGAGCTTCAGCCCCGCCAAAATGCCCGGCGATCCCGGCTATGCCAAGAAAAAAAGCGCGGCGCTTCCGCTGTACCCCATGGCCTCCAAGGAGTGCATCGGCTGCGGTATCTGCGAAAAATACTGCCCGGCAGGCGCGATAAAGGGTAAGCATATGCGCACCGTTCCCACAAAGTGCATAAGCTGTATGCGCTGCGTGAGCATGTGCTCGACCGAGTCGCGCAAGGTTCCGGCGCCGATGCGCCTTGCCGCGCATCTTACGCTCAAGAAGCTGTGCTCCGAGCGCAAGGAGCCCAAGTTTTATCTGTGATCACATTCAATTGCAAAATATCTGACAATTGCGTGTTGTGTTAATGCGGACTTGTGTGTTATACTGATAAAAAGACCTAAAATTTTTCATAGTAAGAGTATAAGGAATAAGGAAGGAGCTACATATGGCAAGAGAAAAAATCATTGCGCTCGGCAAGAAAATGACCGACCGCATACCCTACAAGCTCGGACTTGAGAAGCTCACAGAGTCCGATCCCGAGTATTACGGCCTTGAGTGCGTCGTGACCGACGATGAGGCCGACGTTGCACTGGCAATGGATCTCCGCAAGCCCACAACTCCCGAGAAGATCGCAAAGAAAATGGGCAAGCCCGTTTCCTACGTTCAGAAGATCATGGACGATCTGTCCGCCAAGGGCGTTCTGGAGTACAACTACGATACTCCCGACGGCAGCCGTCAGTATGTTCTGCCCATCTTCGTTCCCGGCGCTGCCGAGCTTATGAATATGAATCTCGAGCAGGTCGAGAAGTACCCCCAGATAGCAAAATTCTTCGAGCGTATGGCATTCCTGCCGCTGACGAAGATCACCCCCATGGTACCTCCCGGAGGCAACGGCATAGGCATGCACGTTATACCTGTCGAGAAGGCGATACCGGCAACCAACGAGTCTGTGAGCATTGAGCATATCTCCCACTGGCTCAAGAAGTATGAGGGACAGCTCGGCGTCGGCTACTGCTCCTGCCGTAATGCAATGCGCCTTATGGGCGAGGGCTGCGGCGAGCTTCAGGAGGAGCTGTGTATAGCGGTCGGCACCTTTGCAAGATACTGCGTCGAGACAGGCAAGGGCCGCTATATCACCCACGAAGAGGCGCTGCGCATCCTCAAGCGCTCCGAGGAAAACGGCTATGTCCACCAGATAACCAATATCGACGGCGAGAACAAGATCTTCGCCATCTGCAACTGTGCGCTCGGCTCCTGCTTTGCTCTGCGCACCTCCCAGCTTTTCAATACCCCCAATATGTCCGCTTCCGCATACCGTGCGCACGTCGATAAGGAAAAGTGCGTTGCCTGCGGCAAGTGTGTTGAGGTCTGTCCTGCAGGCGCGGCAAAGCTCGGCCAGAAGCTCTGCACCAAAGACGGCCCTGTTGTATATCCCAAGCAGCCTCTGCCCGATGACAACCACTGGGGCGAGCACATGTGGGATGTGGACTACAAAAACAATAACCAGAAAAACTGCCACGAGAGCGGCACCGCTCCCTGTAAGGCAGCCTGCCCGGCACATATCGCCGTTCAGGGTTATATCAAAATGGCAGGCGAGGGCAGATATCTTGATGCTCTCAAGCTTATAAAGCAGGATAACCCGTTCCCGGCGGTCTGCGGCAGCATCTGCAACAGAAGATGCGAGGACGCATGCACCCGCGGTCAACTTGACCGTGCGGTTGCCATCGACGAGATCAAGAAGTTCATCGCCGAGAAGGAGCTGAGCGAAAAAACTCGCTACATCCCCGAAAAGCGCCGTCATAAGACTCCCGACACCGATTATGTCGAGAAGATCGCAGTGATCGGCGCAGGCCCTGCCGGCATGAGCTGTGCTTATTACCTGGCCGAGATGGGCTACGCAAACGTCACCGTTTTCGACCGCAACCCGGTCCCCGGCGGCATGCTCACCCTCGGCATCCCGTCCTTCCGCCTCGAGCGCAAGGTCATAAATGCCGAGATCGACGTGCTTAAGAAAATGGGCGTCAAGTTCAAGTGCGGCGTCGAGGTCGGCAAGGATATCACCATCGACGAGCTGCGCAAACAGGGCTATAAGGGCTTCTTCGTCGCCATCGGCGCGCAGAATTCGGCAAAGCTCGGCATAGCCGGTGAAGACCTCAAGGGTGTTTACGGCGGCGTTGATTTCCTGCGCGACGTCAACCTCGGCAATAAGGTCGAGATCGGCAAGAAGGTCGCCGTTATCGGCGGCGGCAACGTCGCAATGGACGTTGTGCGCACGGCTGTCCGCCTTGGCGCCGAGGAAGCTTACATAGTCTATCGCCGCAGCGAGGACGAGATGCCGGCAGACAAGGAAGAGGTCGCCGAAGCAATGGCAGAGGGCGTGAAGTTCTGCTACCTCAATGCTCCCGTTGAGATCACCGGCACCGCGGCAGGCAAGGTCAACGGCCTGAAGGTCGAGATCATGGAGCTTGGCGAGCCTGACGAGAAGGGCAGAAGAAAGCCTGTCGGCACCGGCAAGTTCAAGACCATCAAGGTCAATTCCGTCATCGGCGCTATCGGCCAGACCATCGACTGGGGCGAGCTGGATGTCGGCGCGCTCAAGACCGCCACAAAGGGCGTTGCAATGGCAGATCCCGTAACTCTCCAGACCGCACAGGAGGATATCTTCGTCGGCGGCGACTGCTACACCGGCCCGAAGTTCGCTATCGACGCGATAGCCGCCGGCCGCGAGGGCGCGATCAGCCTGCACCGCTACGTTCAGCCCGGCCAGAGCCTTACCCTTGCCCGTAATCCGCGCGATTTCTACGAGCTGGATAAGGACAATGTCGTTATTGACATCAACTGCTTCGACGCGCCCGTGCGCCAGGAAGTCAAGCACGATCCGCGCAAGGCAAAGACCATGAAGAACGACCGCGTCACCTTCAGCGAGGAGCAGGTAAAGGCGGAAGCAAGCCGCTGCCTGGGCTGCGGCGTCAGCGTCGTCGATCAGAACAAGTGCATCGGCTGCGGCCTGTGCACGACCCGCTGCGAGTTTGACGCGATCCACCTGCATCGCGATCACCCCGAGGCGAGCAAGATGGTCACTACCGACGACAAGATCCCGCCTCTGGCAGCATATGCCGCAAAGCGCGCCGTTAAGATAAAGATCAAGGATCTCAAGGAAAAATTCGCAAAGTGATAACATCGGAGGAAATGCCCCATGCATGAGCTTGGAACTGTATTTTACGTTATCAAGGAAGTGGAAAAGCTCTGCGACGAGAATGATCTGACCAAGGTCGGAAGCGTGACGCTTCAGATAGGCGAGGTCAGCGGTATCATTCCGGAATATATCGTCGATTGCTGGAACTGGGCCGTAAAGGAGTCCAAATATATGAAGGAGGCCGAGCTGAAGGTCGAAAAGCTCGAGGCGGTCACCTTCTGCGAGGACTGCAAACAGACCTATCCGACGGTGAAATACGCGAAGGTGTGTCCGTATTGCCAGAGCGAGAACACATATCTCGTCACCGGCAACGAATACATCATAAAAGAGATCGAAGCAATGTAGATCAAAAATGTAAACCAAAGTGAAAACTCCCGACCGATTCGGTCGGGAGTTTTTGTGCGGCAAAATGCACAAGCGGCGTAATAACTATTTATTTACTATTACTATTTAAGAAAAGAGCAAGATGTGTTATAATACATATCGAAGAGGGCAATTGACGGTCGCTGTCCCACCCTGCCGGCGCGAAAGTGCCGAGTTGTGACCTTCAATTTGGGAGAATATGCCCCGCAAAATACACAATGCACCGCACGGTTATCCCCCGTGCGGTGCAACTTTATATGTTCAGGTTATCGACTCCGTTTCGCATCTCGAACAAAAATGCGATGAAGCTTTTCATGTACGGGATAAACTCGCCCGAATCGATCATCGACATGACCTCGTCGAGCGTCGCCCAGCGCGCGTCCACGACCTCCTCAGCCTGAAAGCGCAGCGAGGAAAGCGCAATGTCTTTCACGATGATGTAGTAGTCGTCGAAGCCGTCCTCAAAGTTTGCCGTCAGCCGCGGCCGAATGTCGGAAAAGTCGATGTCTATCCCAAGCTCCTCGCACAGCTCACGGTGCATCGCCTGGCGGCTCGTCTCGCCGGAAAGCGCGCTGCCTCCGACGGTGACGTCCCATTTCTCGGGAAATGTGGCCTTTTGTGTGCAGCGCTGCTGGATGAGCAGCCTGCCGTCAGTGCTGAAAATTGCGATATGCACGACCATGTGGTAAAGCCCCTCCGGGTGCTTTGCGCCGCGGATAACGCTTTTTCCGGTCGGTATTCTGTCAACGTCGTATGCGTCCCATGTTTCCATAATTATCACCCGGAACACAGTAGCATTTTTTCGCCGCCGCGTCAAGAGAATGTCGCGTTCGGTCGAAAATAACTGCTTTACATCGGCTGCGCGATTTGCTATAATATTTGGGCGTTATAAATGCGCCCGTAGCTCAGCTGGATAGAGTGTCAGACTCCGACTCTGAAGGTCGTGGGTTCGAATCCCGTCGGGCGTACCATCAAAAAAGCCAGTGTTATCAATGCTTTCAGGCATTTTGACACTGGCTGTTTTTATACTTTTTAAGGGCTTAAATCGGGCGATAATTCAACTTTAATTCAACTCGCTTTAAAAATTCAAGCCTTTTTCAAGAGAATATCACCGAGTATATCCGCGTTTTTCTTGTCGGCCTGCTCGATAACATGCGCGTATATATCGCTGGTAGTTGACACCTGAGAGTGTCCGAGCCGTTTAGCTGTGCTGACAATATCAACGCCATTGAATATCAAAAGGCTCGTCATGGTGTGCCTGAGGGCGTGAGGCGTGATATGCGGCAGACTGCAACGCCTGCTGAAGCGGTCAAGCCATGTTGTCACGCTGTCCGGGTGCATGGGAGCGCCGTTAACCTGCGAGAATACAAAACCCTGTCTGCGGTAATACTCGCCGAGACGCAGCATCTCGCCGCTCTGCCATGTTCTGTACTGCTTAAGCATCTGCACAGTCTCCTGTGGCAGAGATACATAGCGCTTGCTGCTTGCGGTTTTCGGGGTGCTCTCATAAACTCCGCGATCAGGCGTGTAGGATATCGACCGGCATATGTATATGCGTGAATTATCAAAATCGACATTTTCCCATTTAAGGCCGAGTATCTCTCCGCGACGTGCGCCGGTAACAAGCATGAGATGAACAAGCATACGCCATTTTAAAGGCTCCCGCTCCAAAGCGTCCAGCATGAGCGGGATCGTTGCGGGCTGCAAATAATTAGGCTCGTGCTTTTCGACCTTAGGCGGCTCTGCCCTCGCTGCAACATTCATGGGTATAAGCCCCTCTTTGACGGCCTGAGACAGGACTATCGAAATGAAACGGTGGTATCTGCGTATCGTGCAGTTGCTGAGGGTGCCACCTGTGCGCTTGTTTGAGCCGCTTTGCGCCAGCTGTGAATAAAACGCGTTCAGATGGTCAGGACGCAGCTCACGGAGCTTTATATGCCCTATGGCGGGGTAGATGCGCGGCGTCATGCTTCTGTAGTCCACAATGGTCGAGTGCTTATCTCCGCGCCTCTCTTTAAGCTCAAGCACATATTCGCAGTACTCCTCAAACTTCATACGGCTGTCGGAGGTCACACCCTCACGGCATTCCTTTTCAAAGGTCGCGGCGAAAGCTTCGGCCTTTTTTCGCGCGCTTTTCTCCGTCCACGTCGGCGATACCTTGAAGGTGGCCGTGTAGGGCTTGAGCGGCTTTCCGTCCGCGCCTATGCCGCGATGCACGCGGACAGAGTAGGATATCAGCTTGCCGCTTTTGTCGCGCCGGGCTTGTATGTTAGCCATTGTTAGCCTCCTGTGTCTGTTGTTTTTTAAATATCATCGTCAGTCTCATCCTCAAAATGATTTGATTCTTTGCAGTGATTTATATAGTCGTGTGCGATTCTGCCTAACATATCGGAAAAGATTTCTTTTGCATGAGTTAGTTGAAGAACGCCCAGCGCAATCGTCTTTTTACTTATGCTTATAGGGTCGCTTTTTGTCAATTTTGATTTGTCAATACCAAAATATTCATACAGCAAATCGGAATTTTCCAAACCTTTAATGGTTTTAGCAAAAGTAGAACAGATACTTGGTAATTCTTTATCACTTAAAACCCTATCTAAAAAACTTATTGGTGTGCAGTAATCATTAACAGTAAAACCATCTAATAAATATCTGTCTTTGCCTTTTTTAAACGAAAGAAATCTGAGATTATTTATCGCTTCTGTTGAAAGACCTGTATAATCATGAATCATCTTAATGTCGGTGTTTACTGTTGCAATCTCCGAAATGCCAAGCAGATAATCAGCGCTAACATTAAAGTGTTGAGCTAATTTTGCTATATCCTGAGCCTTAATGCCCCTTTTGGCCGATTCCCAGCGGTTGATCGTATCTTTTTCAACACCTATAGCAATTGCTAATTCTCGCTGGGTTTCGCCTTTTTTAACCCTTAACTGGCCTATGCGCATACCCAAATTGGCTTCAAACATAACGTGCTCCTTTCAAAATCGCCAAAATGGCACAAAATATTTTTTTGTCGCTCTTTTAGTTGCAAAGCTTATAAAAATCTATTATAATGATAACAGAAAGACATGCAAATGTCAAATAAAAAAAAAACAGGAGGATGATACCTTTTGAAAAGCTACACTGATTATCTAACCATCAGACAGACGGCCAAACGCGGGATAATAACCGAGTATCAACTTAGAAAAATGTTCAGAGCGGGCGAACTGCCTGGCTTCTACAGCGGCAAGACCTATAAAGTCAACGTCCCCATGCTGATAGACAAGCTCGACGCGATGAGCGCGGTAAACGGAGGTATGATTAAGCAGTGAACGAACTCAATTCATTAAAAGAGAATAAAGGAATTGAGGAAAAAGAGGAAAACAAACCATCCACACAAGACAGCGAACGTCTCAACGAACTGCTTAAGGCGTATTCACTTAACGAACTTGCAGAATTCACAAAAAGAGGAATAGCAATAAAGGATATCCCTCTAAAGCATTTAACGCTGCCGACAGGAGAAAATTTTACGCCGGATGTATTGGAGGACTTTTTGAACAGCCGCAAGATGGAAGTTAAATGGAACGAGATAACCAAAGCTATAGACTTTAAAGGGCGCGGCTTTATAGGACAGGCACAGGAGCACATCGGCGCAAACATCGTGCATTTACTGTATAGCGAGTTACAGGGCTGCTATAAGCGCTGCACTCTCGATACTATCGCGGGCTATCTCAACATCGTTGCGACGAGAAATATTTACAATCCCGTTGTTGAGCTTTTGGCTGAAACCAAATGGGACGGCCAAGACCATATAGCCGAGCTTTGCGACATTATAGGCATTGACGAGGACGATGAGCTCAGCTGCACGCTCGTTAAAAAATGGCTCATGCAGAGTGTTGCGATGCTGCAAAACAATATAGAAGCCCCGTTTGGCGCTGACGGTGTTTTGGTCTTACAAGGCGAACAAGGAACAGGCAAGACAAGCTTATTTAGGCAGCTTGCAATGCACCGTGAGTTTTTCAAAGACGGCGTTACACTTAATTTCAGCGATAAAGACACCGCGATACGCGCCACGTCATGCTGGATAGCGGAGCTGGGTGAAATAGAAAGCACGACGCTTAAATCAGATGTAGAGCGCCTTAAGAGCTTCATAACTGCCGAAGTTGACGAGTATCGTAGGCCATATGCGAGAGGCGACACGAGATCGGCGCGGCACACATCGTTTTGCGGCTCATGTAACAATATTGATTTTCTCAGTGATCAGACAGGCAACAGACGTTTTTGGACTGTTGAAAGCAGCGGCAAGATAAATTTTAAACAGCTCACGCCCGAAAAGGTCAAGCAGATATGGGCACAAGCAAATATGCTGCTGTGTGAGGGCGGCTTGCAGTCTTTCAGATTGACCGATAGCGAGCGGAACGCACTTGCAGCACGTAATTCATCCCACACCGTTAAAATGAAGGGTGAGGCCGAGATCGAAGACCTGCTTAATTCATCTGGCAAGCACAAAATAGCATATAGGGAAATGACCGTAACCGAATGGAAAGACCTGTATCTTGACGCGCTCCGGCCTTACACAGTTAATCAGATAGGTAAGGTGCTCGATAAACTCGGTGTGGAGATGAAAACAAAAAAGGTTAACGGCAAAGTGGCAAAGGTGAGGATGCTGCCATACATAGTTTATAGCTGAGGTTTACGACGGTTTACGACGGGTTTACGACAAAAAACGCATGGTCGTAACTGGAAAAAACGTTAAAAAGCATTGAAAATGCTGAACTTTTAGAAATCAAAAAGTGCCGAGTTTACGAGGTTACGATGAAAATATATATAAAAGATATAAAAAATAAAAAAGGGTAATTAATAGAAAAGTGTCGTAAACTCGTAAACCCCTAAATTTTCCATTACCAAAAATCCTGTAGTCTCAACACTTTCTACACGCTTTTTCCGGTTACTGGTATGAATGAAGAAACGTAAACCATCCGTAACCCCGAACAAAGAAAGGCTTTATGAAAATATTGTCTCAAGAAAAAATCAGGAAGGTCAAAGGCTGCGACTGCGTTATACAGCAGCTTGCCGACGATCATTTTAAATGGTGCGTCCAGTATGCCGGTAATGGGCATTATTTTAAAACGCGCGATGAAGCGTTTGCATATCTGACAGCACGCGGCTTTATAAGGTGAGGCTATGAAGTACAGAAAAAAGGATATCGAATTTATAAGGCAGCTTGATTTTAAAAACGTAGTCGAGTGTTACGGCATGAGTTTTGACCGTACCGGTAAAGCGCTGTGCCCGTTTCACAGCGAAAGAACGCCGTCCTTCGGCGCGTATAAAAAGCACTTTGGCCATTGCTTTGGTTGCGGCTGGTCAGGCGACGTTATTTCGCTTGTCGGCGATATGTTTAATTTGGATTTCCTGCAAAGCGTCGAGAAGCTCAACAGAGATTTTGATTTGCACATCGAACCGGAAGCATCGGTTATTAAGTCGACACTGAGTGCAGCTGAAACAGAAAGACAATGGGCATTGATATTGGCGGCATATAACAGGAAATCGGCGAATTCTGACGCTTGCAAAGGGGGTGAATAGATAATTTGACACCCAAAAGAGAAAAAGCGCTGTCGGCGCTGCTGGTGAGCCGTACACAGGCAGAGGCCGCCGCTCTTGCCGGTATAGGTGAAAGCACCTTGCGCGAATACATGAAGGATGCCGAGTTTAAAGAGCGCTACAATCTCGCCTGTAGGGAGCTGGTGCGCGAGGCTGCACGGCAGGCACAGCAGACGTTAAGCCCGGCTTTGCGCACACTGCGCTCGATAGTGGAGGACGAGGACGAACAGACACAGGCAAGGATAACAGCCGCTCGGACGATGCTGGAATATTCATTGAAGCTGAGTGAGCACGCTGACATACTGGAGCAGCTGCGCGAGCTTGAAAAATGGAGGGATAATTTTAATGGCAACAATTAACGAACGTATCGCGGCGCTGAAGCAGTTTTTCAAGGACAGCGCCGAAGAGCGTACCGTATTCATCGTGGAGGGTGGTGATAGATTTTATACAACGCAGGGAGCTATTGACTACCTTTTTACTCACGGCGCACACACTCCCGACGGGCGGCGCATTATCGACTATCCGCTATCAACGCAGGGCTTCGATGCTCTGAGCATGTCGCTTTATGAGCTGGTCATTGAGGGCATTAAAAACGACGGCTTCGATATAGGGGAGCTTGTTTCGGATGCCGTCGAATGAAGAATTAGCACAGCTTAGCCGCGACAGGGAGCGGCAGCTTGAGCTATGGGAGCAGATAAAGCGATATGCGATGAAGACGGCAAACCGATGGCTGAGGGCGTTCCCGCTCCGATGCGATGTTGAATTTGACGATCTCATGAGCGCGGCCTACATAGCCATGTGCGAGGCTGCATCGACCTACAAGGCCGAACGCGGAGCTTTTACGACGTGGTATAGCTATCACCTTAAAACGGCTTATGCGGCGCTGTACGGCCTCAGGACGCGCAGAGCGGCGAACGACCCGTTAAACAATGCCGTCAGCCTGTCAACGCCCATAGACGAGGACATAACGCTTGAGGATGCTGTACCCGACCCTAACGGCGCTGAGAGCTTCGAGCGCGTTGAGGACGATGTATACCGGCAGCAGTTGCACGACGCGCTGTGCGAGGCTATGGCGGCAATCCCCGCCGAATGCAGCGACGTTATACGCAGGCGATACTTTGATGGTCAGACCATAAACAGTATTGCCTCCGAGCGGCACACAACACCCGGCGAGATCAGGAGCAGAGAACACAGGGGCTTGCGGGCTATGCGGCGCAATACCCGGCTGCGAGGCTTTAATTGCTACAGTGGTACGGGCTTAAGCTCGTTCCTGAATAGCGGCGAAAGTGTGCAGGAACGATATTTGATTTATAACGAGTTGCGAACTTGTTAATAAAAGTTAATATTTTTGAAAGGATTTTAGAACATGAAATTTACAGAATTCAGAGTGAAGGCACAGGAAGTTTACAAGGCGGTGCTTGAAGCGGACGCAAAGAGAAACGAATGCAAGCAGGGCACAAAAGCAACGATAGGACGAATTTATGTTCAGTCATATGTTGATGAACAGTGCAAGGCAGTTGACGAGAAATTCAGGGCGTTTGTTGTGGAGCAGGCAGATGAGCTCAAGACGCTGGCTTCCGAAGTGGTCGCAGAGCATAGAGAGAAGCTTGAAAAAGCGCTGTCCGTTGCGCCGACTGCCGAGCAGCTAAACCTGCTTACCGCGCTTCAGTTGAGAGACGATATCAGCAAGGAAGAGCTTAACAGCATTGCCGGACAGCTCGGAACAAACTTTCAGGCAATAAAGGCTTTGCAGTCTATCGCAAAGAAAAAAGGTGTCAATATGCATCTGCCGGAAAAGTACGATTATGAAACAAGCAAAGATAATCTTGACAAAGCGGAAAAATATCTCTCTGAGCGTATCTATAACCTGAGAAACTACCGCTCAAAAATGCAGCTGGATTTTTACGATCGTATGTTTTTCGGGGAGGGCGGTTATGATAACTTTTATGGTGCTTACACAGCGGAGCTCGATTAAAGGCAGGTAATAACGGATTACAATCTACTCAATAAAACTCAAGTTTTTTGCGGAATACACATAAAAAAAGAGACCGACCAATAAAGGCAGGTCTTTTTGCTACCGTGTCATACTAAGCAGTAGGATGTACGCGCACCGCAATTCGTAGTTGTTGGCTGTGTTCATAATTCGCTTGAGCTCTTTTATCAGTATCTCGCGTTCCTCACGTGCTGTCATTGTGTGTCCCTCCTCATGTTAAGCAGCATAACATATACAAAATCCAATTCATGGTTGCTTGCGTCCTCCAGCAGGCGCTTGATCTCGTTACGCAGTATCTCGCGTTCTTCGTGGTCAGTCATGCTATATCCTCCTTATCCTGTCCTAAATCCCGCTCGCGGGCAGCTTCTATGCGATCCCCGAAAAGCTCTTTTGCGAGAGCGGTTAAGTATAAAATTTGGTTCGGTGTCATGTATGCTAACAGCAACTTCATTTCTTCATTCATGTTATCCACCTCCTAATGTCTTAAAAAATTTTTATAGCACGCGCTGTATTTCATCAAGAAACTGCTGAAACTGTTCTTCATTCATTTTCGATATTAAGTCTTTCAATTCCTCTTTTGCTGTCATGTTATCCACCTCCTTACGCCACGCAGAAACGGCGGGTCTCCGTCGGACGGCAGAACGCCGAGTATATGTCCGGCATCGCCTTTTTGAGCGCCGTACCGTCGAGCCTGCTGCCTTTTACGGTCTTGTAGGTTATCTTATACTCACCGACCGAAAGCGTCTCAGACGCGCCCATATAGGCCTTTATCTCGTCCTTGAGGCTGTCGGCCTCTGCCTGTGCCTCCTCTGCCATACGCTGCATCTCGCGCATGAGCCTGATTTTCCTTTCGATGTCCTGTGTGCTCATTTTTGTTTTCCTCCTTAATTTCAAGGTTTGCCCCACTTCCCGAGACTGTTTGACTTGCCCAATAAGTCTTTCCGGCGGTTTCATGGGGCTTTTCCCTTGCTGTGATTATATAATAACATATGGGTACATATAAATCAATTGACAAAATAGACGAATATGGGTACATATATTTAGTTAATTTGTATATGGACACATATATTGAAATGTGCTATAATATAGCTACAATGGGAAGAGAGGCCTTTAAATGCCGAGTTTCCGGGAAATCAGGAGGTATACATGCCAGTGTCAGAGGCTCAGCGAAGAGCAACGGATAAATATATTGCCGAAAAGCTCGATGAGATTAAGCTCAGAGTGCCAAAAGGCAAAAAGGACATAATAAAAGCCCACGCTGAAAGCATGGGCGAGAGCGTCAACAGCTTCATTAACCGCGCCGTAGACGAGACGATCGAGCGCGACGGGGAAGATAAATAAAATGCCCGCCTTGACATAAATCGAGGCAGGCGCTATAATAGGCGCAGAAAGAGCGCTGCGACAAGCGGTTAGCTCGGTATGTTTAGGTAAAAGCAGCTATAAAAGCCGTCAAAGACCGTCACTTGGCCGAGTGGCGGTTTTTGCTTTTTATGATAAACTTCCGCTCCGAAACCGACTAATATATGGCACAAAAATAATTCAACTTTAGTTCAACTCCATTGCGAAAAGTTGAATTATTCTGCAAAACGATAAAAAACGGCAAATTCAAAAAACCTTGATTTTTCAATGCTTTGCGTCACATTATGCAACGATGAAAAACGTCAAAATCAAAACTCCGACTCTGAAGGTCGTGGGTTCGAATCCCGTCGGGCGTACCATATTAAAAAGCCAGTGTTATCAATGCTTTGCAGCATTTTGACACTGGCTGTTTTTATCGCTTTTTACTGCCCGCTTTTTGCTTTGCTAAGGCGCTCTTGCCTTGCCTGATTGTATTTCATGGAGTAGTTTCTCAGACATTCGTGCAGCATGAGCGCGGCAATATCGGCGGACTTTTTTAGCTCGCTGTCCGATAAATTCAGCTTGGACAGGGCACTTTTGATCCTCTCGCCGCTTATGAGGGCTGCGGCCATAATGGCTTTTCCCTCGGCAGCTGCCGCAATTGCGGACATTGCGTCGACTATGCAGCCCGGAATTTCCGGAGCGGAGTAGAAGCCGCATTGACTTATAATGTCGCGCTCGACAAGGATTGCAAGTCGGAGAAATACATATCCGCCCTCGTCCTTCATGCTGCTCTCCGCGACCGGAGAAGCGGACATTTCCGTACTGTCGGCTCGCAGCAAAACGCCGCTGCCGATTTTCGATTTATCTGTTGCCATGTTGATCCTTTACGCCGCACACAGGGCAGCCGGGGAGCTTTACGATGCCGTGCTCCTGAAACACGTTGTCCCACAGGTCAACGTACAGAAGCGTTTTGCGCACGGAGCTGCTTGCAAAGCCGTGCGTTATTATCTTTATCGCTTCGGTCGCCTGAACGGCAGCGATAAACGGTGCGGCGGTGCTGAGTATACCATGCGTGCCAGCTATCGGATATGTGCCGCGCTCCGGCGTTTCGCCGGGCATCAGACAGGCAAAGCACGGTCCGCCCGGCACGATATTCATCGTCATGCCCTGACTCTGCACAACTCCGCCGTATATCCACGGAATACCGCGCGGTACGCAGCAGTTATTAATTATCTTGCGTGCCTCAAAATTATCGCTTGCGTCAATGACGATATCGGCTCCGCCGAGCAGGGCAGGGGCATTGTCCTCCGTGAGCCGTTCGCGCGACGATGCGATCGAAATATCGCTGTTTATTTTTCCGAGATGCTCGCAGGCTGCATCGGCCTTGCTGCGCCCGACATCGCTCTCATCAAAAAGCGTTTGACGCTGAAGATTGCTCAGCTCTACGATGTCGTTGTCGATGATGAGTATATGCCCGACTCCGGCGCGTGCAAGATACGACGAAGCCGCCGTACCGAGCGCGCCCTGCCCGACTATGGCAACGTGTGCGCGGCCGAGCTTTTCCTGCCCCGCGTGGTCGATATATGGCAGACGGATCTGCCTGTCATATCTATTGTTCTGATCCATTTTTCTTCACCGCTTTTCGTACATCCCGAGCAGGGCCTTATAATCCTCCGGTGTGTCGGCGTCGCGAAGAGAGCCTGGGTCGTTGACGGGGATCTCGAGCATCGTTTCTCCGCACGCGGCCATTGCTTTTCCGAGGCCGCCGTCGCCGCTATACGCTAAAATTCCGTCAACGAGCCTTGCTGCGATCAGTATCGGATGTCCTCGCTTGCCGTCGCAAACGGGGCAGGCAAGCTCTGCTCCGGAATCGATGAGGGCGCGCGCGGTCGAAGCTTCAAACAGCGGAACGTCAACGGGTGTGAAAAGTATCCTGCCGCACTTATCCTTCAAATAATCAAGCCCCAATGCAGCCGAGTCGAACATCTGCGTTGTCGCATAGCGCTCGTTTCGGATGAACGTCAGGCCGCAACCCTCAAGATGCCGCTCCAAAGCGTCGGCATTATGCCCGGTTATCATAACGATCTCCTCGGCTCCTGCCTGCCGGAGCGTTGAGACTATGCGCCGGGCTATGGACTGCGAACCGATGCTGAGCATGGGCTTGAAATCCCCCATGCGCGACGACATGCCGGCTGCTACTATTACCGCACCTATACTCATGCTATATCCTCCATTGTAAACCATTATTTGCGCAGCGGCACCGAGCTGCCGAGCACGGATAGAAACTGCTTTAGAACGGGGTTTGAGTTCGAGCTTTGCCACGCGGCGATTATATCCTCCTTCTCGCACTCTCCGACGAGCGGAACAAAAACAAGGTTATCCGCATCGTACAGCTTGTCGGTGAAATAATCCGGCAGTATCGAAATGCCCTCCTGAGCGGCGACCATCATGAGGATGCACTCGGCGTCGCACGAGCGGAAGAGAATATTCGGCTTGTAGCCTGCGTCCTTGTAAAGCTGCATGAAGAATGCGTCGCCGTAGGAATCGTTCGAAGCGTCGGGCGACATGTACAGTATGCTTTCACCCTTAAGATCGGCGCGGCTTAGTCTCCGTCTGCCGGCAAGGGGGTGCTCGTCATACAGGGCAACAACGAGCCGCGCGCTTTCAACGCCTATGTATTCCACGTCCGCCTGAGCTTTTAGGTTCGTGCTGTCCCAGGTGAAGATAATGTCATACTCCTGCTGCATAAGCCCGGCTGCCAGAACATCGGTCGAGCAGCGGTAAAAGCTTATAAGCGCGTTTTGGTTTTGCAGATGAAACGAGCGCATGAGCACCGAAAGATCGCTGCGCTCGTAGCCGCGGACAAAGCCCACGCGCAGGGCTCCCGTAAGTCCGGTGGACGCATCGTGGACGCGCTCGACGGCGCTGCTCATTCTGTCAAGTATGGCGCGAGCCTCGCCCAGAAAAATTTTGCCTGCCGGAGTGAGCGAAACGGGACGCGTAGAGCGGTCAAACAGTGCGCAGCCGAGAGATTCCTCCAGCAGCTGCATCTGCTGCGTGATTGCCGTTTGGGATATATAAAACTGCTCGGCGGCCTTTGTGAAGCTGCGGCTTTCGGCGGCCGCAACGAAGTATTTAAGCTGATTTCTGTTCATTATATGCCTCAAAATAAGTTTTTCTTATTTTAGCATACGGAAACTGCCCTTGTAAACTGCTGATTTTTCGACTAAAATAAGCAATAGCTTTTTTGAGAGAGGTATTCGTATGAAGAGAGAATCATTCGGCTCCAGACTCGGATTTCTGCTTGTCAGCGCAGGCTGCGCTATCGGCATCGGAAACGTCTGGCGCTTTCCTTACATAACGGGTCAAAACGGCGGCGGCTATTTCGTCCTGTTTTACCTTATCTGCCTTGTTGTCATGGGTATCCCCGTGCTGACGATGGAGCTTGCGGTCGGCCGCGCAAGCCGGCAGAGCGCCGTTCTGGGCTACAAGGCGCTTGAAAAGCCCGGCAGCAAGTGGCATATCCATGGCTGGTTCTGCCTTATCGGCTGCTATCTGCTGATGATGTACTACACGACCGTTGCCGGCTGGATGGCAAGCTATTTCGGAAAATTCCTGACAGGCGTGTTCCACTCCGGCATGTCGGCCGATGCAACGAGCGCCGTGTTCGGCAACCTTCTGGCATCTCCCGGCGAGATGGCGATATGGACCGAGATCGTCGTTGTCGTAGGCTTTATCGTGTGCAGCTTCGGCCTTAAAAAGGGGCTTGAGCGCATATCGAAATTCATGATGCTCGCGCTGCTTGCGCTGATAATAGTGCTGGCTGTTCACAGTCTGACGCTTTCCGGCGCGGCAGAGGGTATGAAATTCTATCTGCTCCCGTCCATTGATACCATCCGCAAAAACGGCTTCGGAAGCCTCATCACCGACGCAATGAATCAGGCGTTTTTCACCCTCAGCCTCGGCATTGCGGCAATGGAGATATTCGGCAGCTACATGAGCGATAAGCACACGCTCACGGGTGAGGCTGCACGCATCTGCGCACTGGATACCTTCGTTGCGCTCATGGCAGGAACGATCATCTTCCCGGCCTGCTTCTCGTTCGGCGTGTCGCCCGAGCAGGGACCGTCGCTGATATTTGTTACTCTGCCGCAGGTGTTTGTCAACATGGCCGGCGGCCGCTTCTGGGGCGCGTTGTTCTTCCTGTTCATGATCTTTGCAAGCTTTTCCACGGTGCTTGCGGTTTTCGAGAATATCATTGCCGTATGCATGGATACCTTCGGCCTGAGCCGCAAGAAGGCGGTTGCAATAAACTTCATTCTTCTTGCGCTGCTGAGCCTGCCGTGCGTATTCGGCTATAATATCTGGAGCGATCTGCATCTTATCGGCGGCAGGGATGTGCTTGATACCGAGGACTTCCTCGTGTCGAACCTGCTTCTGCCTATAGGCTCGCTTGTCTATCTGCTGTTTTGCGTCAGCAAGTGGGGCTGGGGCTTTGATAAGTATATTGCCGAGGTCAATAAGGGTACCGGCATCCGTCTTTCGCCCAAGCTCAAGCCGTATTTCCAGTGGATACTGCCGATACTTATACTCATAATCCTCGTCCAGGGACTTATATAAGCCTTCAAAGCCGACCGAAAGGCCGGCTTTTTCATTTACAGAACGGAGCAAATGTGTTATGATATTTTATTATTAAAATATCAGGAGAAAACGATGCTGGATAAACTTAAACAGCTTGATAACAGATATTCCGAGCTCGGCCAGCGAATGGAAAACGGCGAGATATATGCAGACCCGACGGCATACACCAAATGCGCACGTGAGATGAAAGAGCTTGAGCCGATAGTCACGGCGTACAGGGAGTATGTCAAGTGCGAAAAAGCAATGAAGGACGCCGAGGAGCTGATGTCCGACCCCGAGTTCAAGGAACTTGCGCAGGAGGAATATAACGACGCAAAGCAACGCCTCGGCGAGCTTGGCGAGCAGCTTAAGATCCTGCTCCTGCCAAAAGATCCGAACGATGAGCGCAACGTCATTATGGAGATCCGCTCCGGCGTCGGCGGAGAGGAAAGCTCTCTGTTTGCGCATGATCTTTTCCGCATGTATTCCATGTATGCCGAGAGCAAGGGCTGGAAGATAGATATCGTCAATATTAACGAAACGGAGCTTGGCGGCATAAAGGAAATGAGCTTTGTCGTCGAAGGGCAGGGAGCATATTCACGCCTTAAGTTTGAAGCCGGCGGCCATCGCGTTCAGCGCGTGCCCGAAACCGAGTCCGGAGGCAGGATACATACCTCGGCGGCAACGGTCGCGGTTTTGCCCGAGGCCGAGGAGGTCGAGTTTGAAATTAACCCTGCCGATCTTCAGATCGACACCTATCGTTCGTCGGGAGCCGGCGGTCAGCATGTAAATAAGACCGAAAGCGCAATACGCATAACGCATCTGCCCAGCGGCGTCGTGGTCGAGTGTCAGGACGAGCGCAGCCAGTATAAAAACAAGGACAGAGCGATGAAGATCCTGCGCTCAAAGCTGTATGAGGCCGAGCAGCAGAAGCAGGCCGCAGCCATAGCTGCCGAGCGCAAAAGCCAGGTCGGTTCGGGCGACAGGTCGGACAGGATACGCACCTATAACTTCCCCCAAAACCGAGTCACCGACCACAGACTTGTCGGCGATGTGCGCAATTTCAATATTCAAAGCGTGTTAAACGGCGACCTTGACCCGATAATTGATGCGCTCATAACCGCAGATCAGGCGGAAAAGCTCAAAAGGCAGGCAGAGAGCTGATGAAAACTAAGATAATCGGAAAAGATGATCTGAACACAGCGGCTGCGCTCATAGCCGCAGGGCAGCTCGTTGCCGTTCCTACGGAAACGGTGTACGGCCTTGCGTGCAGCGGACTTGACGCCGACGCTGTCGAACAGGTTTATGAGGTCAAGGGCAGACCCGAGGTAAAGCCGCTGTCGCTGATGCTGCACAAGGGCGCTGCCGTGACCAGGTACTGCGCAAACGTTCCCAAGCAGGCGCGCGTGCTTATGGATAAATTCTGGCCGGGACCCTTGACGATAGTTTTAAAGTCAAAGGACATCGTTCCCGATATCGTCCGCGCAGGCGGCGATACGGTCGCGCTCAGGTGCCCCGATCACCCGATGACGCAGGCAATGCTGAAAAAAGCGCGCCTGCCGTTTGCCGCTCCCTCGGCAAATCCCTCGGGCGAGAAAAGTCCCGTTACGGCGCAGGAGGTGCTCGGATACTTCGACGGCAAAATTGCCGCCGTCGTGGACGGAGGAAAATGCGGCCTCGGAAAAGAGTCAACTATAATCGATATGAGTACTGCACCGTATAAGATACTGCGCCGCGGCGCGCTGCCCGAGGAGGAGATCGCCGCAGCTCTTGCCGAAAGCCTCAAGGTCGTCGGCATAACCGGCGGCACGGGCTGCGGAAAAACAACGGCTCTGCGCGAGCTTGAAAAGCTGGGGGCGCTCATAATAGACTGCGACGCGCTGTATCACGACATGCTCAGAACAAATGCGCAGATGCTAGGCGATATCGAGCGCTCGTTCCCCGGCACGGTAACGGATGGTGTGCTTGACCGCAAGGCGCTGGGTGCAACGGTGTTTTCAAACGAAGCGGCGCTTGTTGATCTTAACGCGATAACGCATCACTACATCGGCCTTGAGGTCAGCAAAAAGCTCCGGGAGTGGGCGATGAGCGGAGGAAAGATAGCGGCGATAGATGCAATAGCGCTTCTTGAAAGCGGACTTGGCGAAAAATGCTGCGCCGTGGTCGGCATCGTTGCCGAGAAAACGACGCGCATCGAGCGTATAATGAAGCGCGACGGCATAGGCTATGAGTATGCCATGATGCGTGTGAACGCCCAGTATCCGAACGAGTATTTCGAGCAGAAATGCGAATATGTGCTGCACAATGACGGCAGCGAGGACAAATTCAGAAAAGAATGCAAAAATTTATTTAAGGAAGTATTGAAAAATGGCTGAGATCAGAGACGAACTATTTTACAAGCAGAAAAACGGTTATGATACTATGAGCACGCAGCAGCGCATCGATATGGAGGATTACTGCCGCGGCTACATGGCGTTTTTGAACGAGGCGCGCACCGAGCGCGAGGCGGTGAAGATCGCAATAGAGATGGCCGAGGATAAGGGCTTTGTCGAGTATGTTGACGGTATGAAGCTTGCCCCGGGCGATAAGGTCTACTGCAACAATCGCTCAAAGGCTCTTATGCTCGCCGTCATCGGCAAGAAAAGCCTTGAGGAAGGCTGCGTTATTGCCGGCGCGCATGTCGATTCGCCGCGCATCGACCTCAAGCAGAATCCGCTTTACGAAAGCGATGAGCTTGCATATTTCAAGACCCATTACTACGGCGGCATAAAGAAATACCAGTGGGTCACCATTCCTCTCGAGCTGCACGGCGTGGTCGCGCTCAAAAACGGCGAGACGATCGACGTGAGCATCGGCCACGATCCTTCCGATCCGCAGTTTGTCATAACCGACCTCCTGCCGCATCTCGGCAAGGAGCAGATGAGAAAGACCATGGAAGAGGGCATCACCGGCGAGGGTCTCAATATCCTCATAGGCAGCATCCCCTACGCCGACGAGGGCAGCGACAGAGTTAAGCTCGCCGTCATGAGCATCCTCAACGACCGCTACGGCATCGTCGAGGAGGACTTCCTCTCAGCTGAGCTGACCGCCGTTCCTGCGTTTGAAGTTCGCGAGATCGGACTTGACCGCTCGCTCATCGGCGGCTACGGCCACGATGACCGCGTGTGCGCATACGCAGAGCTCAAGGCGATACTCGACCTTGACGAGGCGCCCGAAAAGACGGCGGTCTGCATCCTCGCAGATAAGGAAGAGACAGGCTCGGACGGCGTCAGCGGCATGCAGAGCAGCGCATTCGAGTGCTTCATGGAAGAGCTGTGCGCCGGTCAGAACGTTCCCCTGCGCCGCTGCTTTAAAAACAGCTTCTGCCTGTCGGCGGATGTCACCGCGGCGTTTGATCCGAATTTCCCCGAGGTCAGCGAAAAGCGCAACGATGCAAAGCTCAACTACGGCATGGGCATCTGCAAGTTCACCGGCGCTCGAGGAAAGAGCGGAACGAGCGACGCTTCGGCAGAGATTGTCGGCTACCTGCGCAGAATATTCGCCGATGCAGGCGTTGTCTGGCAGATGAGCGAGCTTGGCAAGGTCGATCAGGGCGGCGGCGGCACCATAGCAAAGTACATGGCAAACCGCAATATCGACACGATCGACGCAGGCGTTCCCGTCATGAGCATGCATGCTCCGTTTGAAGTCGTTGCTAAGTTTGACTGCTTCATGACCTACCTTGGCGTGCTTGCTGCATATAAAGCATAATAAAACCGCCTCATATCTGACAAAATAGGTATGAGGTGATTTTTTTGGAGGAGCTTAAAGAGTTGGGCAGCGCTCAGCCGCAGGGCCGGGCAGGAATGATACACTGCCTGACTATCGTCGGTCAGGTCGAGGGGCATCAGATATTGCCCGAGGATAACAAAACCACAAAATATGAGCATGTCATGCCGCTGCTCGCGGCGGTCGAGGAGTCCGAGGAGATAAAGGGACTGCTGATACTTCTAAACACCGTCGGCGGCGACGTTGAGGCCGGGCTCGGCATAGCCGAGATAATTGCCGGAATGAAAAAGCCAACGGTATCGCTCGTGCTCGGCGGAGGACACTCGATAGGCGTGCCGCTTGCCGTTGCCGCGTCGCGCAGCTTCATTGCGCCGTCGGCGGCAATGACTATCCATCCGGTGCGTCTGAACGGCGTTGTCATAGGTGTTCCGCAGACATATAACTATTTTGCGCGCATTCAGGAGCGCATAGTAGGCTTTGTGACAAGCCACTCGAATATAAGCCGCGAGAAGTATAACAAACTGATGATGGCGACCGACGAGCTTGCAAACGACGTCGGCAGTGTGATATACGGACAGGAGGCGGTCGCCTGCGGCCTTATTGACAGCATCGGCGATCTCTCGGATGCGCTTGACTATCTGCATAATGAGATCGAAAAGCAGGCACACTGATGTGTGCTTGCTTTTTAATACACTATATGATAAAATAACTCAGTTAAGTATACATAACACCTACATAGGAGATAAATATATGAGCATTTTGGATGCCATAATCCTTGGCATTGTTCAGGGCGTTGCGGAGTTTCTGCCCATTTCAAGCTCGGGACACCTTGCGATTTTGCACAATCTTTTTAATATGTCCGACCTCGGCAGCAATCACATGTTCTTTGACGTTCTGCTGCACTTCGGCACGCTTATCGCTATCTGCTTTATGTACTGGAGCGACATTAAGGCGATGTTTACCCAGACTATCGACATGCTTTCCGGCAGAACGGTTGACGAAAACGGCCGGCGCAGGAGATTTCCCGAGGCGCGGCTTTTTATGCTTATCATTGTCGCGACGCTGCCTCTGGTGCTTATTCTCCCGGTGCATAAATACATTGAAGCGCTTTCAAACTCAACGGTGTATGTCGGCATAGCGCTCATCCTCACCGGCTGCATGCTGCTCGTTTCGGACAAAATGGCCAAGGGCAGCAAGACCGAGAAGAACATGCTTTTCACCGATGCGCTGATCGTCGGCCTGTGCCAGTGCGTTGCAACGCTGCCCGGCCTGTCGCGCTCGGGAACGACGATAACTGCCGGTATCGCAACGGGTCACGACCGCAGCTATGCCGTGAAATTTTCGCTTCTTATGAGCATTCCGGCGGTGCTCGGCGCAACACTTCTGGAGCTTGTTGACGCATTCAAGGCCGGTATCGACGTATCTCTTATTCCGGCGTATCTTTTCGGAATGATCGCCGCCATGGTCTCCGGCGTTTTGTCCATCGGACTTCTGAAAATGATCGCGCGCAAGACGCGCTTCGGCGGATTTTCATACTACTGCTGGGTAGTCGGCGTTCTGACGATAATACTTTCACTTATATTCTGATAAAGGCAGGTAAGCTGAATAATGGCGCAAACCGCTACAAAGAAAAAATCCAATAGTTCCGGCAAAAACCAGTCCTCGCAGCCGGCAAAAAAGCCGAACAGTACCGAGCCTGCGACTAACCCTGCCCGGAGAATAATAGCCGCTGCGTGCTTTTTGTTTGCCGCCGTTCTCGTCGCTATAGGCATATTTGCGCATGACGGTGTTGTTGTCGGCTGGCTGTGCTCGCTTCTGAAGGGCCTTTTCGGCTATGGCTTCTGGATCTGTGCACCGGTGTTTCTGCTTGCAGCGTATATTCTGGCATTTAACAGGGAAAGACCGTGCACATGGCGCATGACGGCGACTCTGCTTCTGCCTCTTTTGGCAGGCGCGCTTGTAAACCTTCTGCTGTCGCAGGTCGTTGTCGATAACCTCAGCGGCGTCGGAGAGCTGTTCGGAACTCTCTATTCCGGCGGCAAGAAAATGCTTTGCGCCGGCGTTCTCGGAACGCTCATAGCCTTTGCGCTGGAAAAGGCGTTCAGCATATACGGCGCGGCTATCGTGCTCCTGCTGGCGTTTATATTCTTTGCGCTGTCGGCGCTCAGCATAACGCCGAAAAAGCTTTTTGAGTTCTTCCGCGCAGACACGGCCGAAAAGCCGGATAAAAAGGCAAAGTCGGCTGCCGCCATTGCCGAGCCTGCCCCGGCGCAGGATGCGGAGCAGGAGGCCGAGAAGACCAAAAAAGCCCGTCGCCGTGCGATAGACATTCCGCTTGACGATGAGCCTGCGTTTGCAAAAAAATCCGCAGCCTCCGAGGAGCCTACGGTAAAGGAAGAGCCTGCACCGAAAAAGGACAGTGGGCTGTTCGGCAAAAAAAGCGCGAAGGCAAAGCCGGCAAAGGCTTCTGCCGACGTTGAGCCTATGACCATTGAGGAGGTCGAGGCGCTGACGGGTATTTCGGCAGTGAAAATGACCGACGAGGGAGCCGTAAAAACGGCGGCGGTGTCCGATCCGCCGAAAAAAGCTTCGGCAGCCGAGGTCGCGGCCGAGACGGAAGCTATACGCAACGCCATCGAGTCGGCAACGAGCGACGGCGAGTACGAAAAGCCGCCGATATTCCTGCTCAAAAAGGGTCACGCGGTCGCGGCAAACTCCGATGAGGAGCTGCGCACGAATCGCGAGCGCCTTGAGAATACGATAAAGAGCTTCGGCGTGTCGGCAAGAATAGTTGACACGACCCGAGGTCCCACGGTCACGCGCTATGATCTTGAGCTTGACCAGGGCGTGAAGCTCAGCAGGCTCACAAATCTTGCCGGCGATATCGCGCTTGCCCTCGGCGTTGTGAGCGTGCGCATTGCGCCGATACCCGATAAGATATCCACCGTCGGCATCGAGGTGCCGAATAAGATCATAAGCACCGTTTACCTGCGCGATATAATCGACTCGCCGCGCTTTGCCTCGTCCAAGTCAAAGCTCAGCTTTGCCATCGGCAAGGATATTGCCGGTCAGGCGGTAGTCGGCAACATAGCAAAGCTTCCGCACCTGCTCATTGCAGGCACTACCGGCTCGGGCAAATCGGTGTGCATGAACTCGCTTATAATAAGCCTTCTGTATAAATCCGATCCCGATGAGGTCAAGCTCATCATGATCGACCCAAAAATGGTCGAGCTTGGCGTTTATAACGGCATTCCGCACCTGTATATACCTGTTGTCACCGACCCGAAGAAGGCAGCCGGTGCGCTCCAGTGGGCGGTTACGGAGATGTTAAAGCGCTACAGGCTGTTCTCCGAGCTTGGCGTAAGAAGCCTTGAGGCATATAACGAGCACCTTGCCGAAAACGGGCAGCCGAAGATGCCGAGCATCGTTATTGTCATCGACGAGCTTGCAGACCTCATGCTCGTTGCGTCTAAGGACGTTGAAGAGAGCATCTGCCGCGTTGCACAGATGGGCCGTGCCGCCGGCATGCATCTTGTTATCGCAACTCAGCGTCCCTCGGCCGACGTTATCACCGGCCTTATGAAGGCCAATATCCCGAGCCGCATTGCGTTTGCCGTGTCCTCCGCGCTTGAAAGCCGCATTATCCTCGATAATGCCGGAGCGGAGAAGCTTATCGGCATGGGCGATATGCTGTATGCCCCCATAGGCTGCGGCAAGCCTCTGCGCGTGCAGGGCGCATTCGTCAGCGACGATGAGCGCGACTCGATCGTTCAGTTTATAAAGCGCCAGTCCACCGCGCAGTACAGCGAGGACGTCATGGCGCAGATCGAAAAAGCCGCCGAGGATAAGGGCGCAAACGGCAAGAGCCGCGGCGACGATGACGAGCCGTCGGGCAAGCCCGACTATGACGAGCTGCTGCCGCAGGCGGTCGATGTCATTTTCGACACGAAGCAGGCGTCCGTGTCGATGCTTCAGCGCCGACTGAAGCTCGGCTATTCGCGCGCTGCGCGCATAGTCGATCAGATGGAGGAAATGGGCATCATCGGCCCGTTTGAAGGCTCTAAGCCGCGCCAGATACTCATAACGCGCGACCAGTGGCTCGAAATGCAGACCACTCAGGGCACGGCGCCCACCGAAACGCTGCAAATTCAGACAGAGTTCGCCGACGAGATCGACGATATGTAAAACACAAGGGCGGTTAACATAATGTGACCGCCCTTGCTTGATTTGGAGACTGATATGAACGATTATTTCTGCCCACGGATGGAGAAAAGCGATATAAACAACATAAGCATGCTCGGCCTTGCGCACATCGGCGACGGAGTGTATGAGCTTTTGACTCGCACCATGCTGTGCGCCGACGGAAACAAAAAAGTGACCGAGCTGCACAAAAAAACGGTCGCGATAGTCAATGCTCCGGCTCAGGCCGAGGCTGCCGAAAGGCTTCTGCCGCTGCTTGACGAAGACGAAATGTATGTCTATAAGCGCGGCCGCAACGCAAAGGTAAATTCCGTGCCGCATAAGGCCGACATTGCACAGTATCACGCCGCCACCGGGCTTGAGGCGCTGTTCGGCTGGCTGTATCTTCAGGGAAAAACGCAGCGGATAAACGAGCTGTACGCGGTTTGCGTGGAGGGGCACCATGGCGCTTGATGCAATACTGTTATCAGGAATAATAGCCGAGCTGCGGCCGAAGATCATCGGCGCGAGGATCGATAAGGTCCAGCAGCCGGAGCGCGATAAGATCGTCCTCTCCGTTCGCGGGGACGAGAATATGCGCCTGCTCATCGATGCAGGGGCCGGCAGCGGCAGATTGCAGCAGACGAAAATGAGCTTTGAGAACCCGGCCGAGCCGCCGATGTTCTGCATGCTGCTGCGCAAGTATCTCACCGGCGGCAGGATAGAGGCGATAGAGCAGCCAAACTGGGAGCGCCTTGCGATGGTTAACATAACATCGCGCAACGAGCTTGGCGACAACGTTGATCTGCGCCTTGCCGTGGAGCTGATGGGAAGAAGCTCAAACCTCGTGCTGATCGGCTCGGACGGGCGAATAATCGACTGCCTGCGCCGTATGGATTACGGCGGCGACGCCGAGCGAAGACTGCTGCCGGGCATGATATATCGCCTGCCGCCGAAGCAGCGCAAGCCGCTCATTTTTGACCTGTCGCAGGAAGAGATAGCGCAGACGCTTGCGCAGTCCGACGCCGGCAAAAGCACGGACAAGCGTATAATGGACTGTTTTTCCGGCCTTTCGCCGCTTGTGTGCCGCGAGCTTGCCTGCCGCAGCGGAGATAATGCCGCGTTCCTGCCCGAGGTGATCGGCGCGTTTCTTGAAAGCGTCAGGGCAGGGGAGCTTGCGCCGACCCTGCTCACCGAGGACGGAAGGCCGAAGGAGTATTCCTTCATGCAGCTCAAGCAGTATGCCGGCGTGTATGACATGTGCGAGTTTGAAAGCTTCTCGGAGCTTCTTGACGCATACTACTCAAAGCGCGACATTCTTGAGAGCCGCCGCAGACGCTCTAAGGAGCTTAGCCACCACGTCAAAACCGCGCGCGACCGCATTGCCCGAAAGCTGGCAGTGCAGAAAACAGAGCTTCAGAAGTGCTCGGAGCGCGATGAGATCCGCCGCAATGCAGAGCTTCTGACGGCAAATCTTTACCGCGTCAAAAAAGGCGACAGCTCGGTGACCGTCGAGGATTATTACGAGCCGGATTGCCCTCAGCGCACGATAAAGCTCGATGTCCTCAAAACGCCGCAGAGTAACGCCGCGGCAATGTTCAAGGAGTATAACAAGCTCAAAACCGCGCAGACGCACCTCACGGCTCTCATAGCCGACGGCGAAAAGCAGCTTGAGTATCTAAACAGCGTCCTTGACGAAACCGAGCGCGCCGAAACCGAGGACGATCTTGCCGAGATCAAAGCCGAGCTTGTCGGCACGGGCTATATCAAAAAGCAGCGCGGCACAAAAGAGCGCAAGCATAAAAAGCAAGGACCCATGCGCTTTGCCTCGTCCGATGGCTTTGAGATCCTTGTCGGCCGCAGCAACGCGCAAAACGATGAGCTGACGACGAAAACCGCGCGGCGCACGGATATCTGGCTGCACACGAAAACCGTCCACGGCAGCCACGTTATCATATCATGCGACGGCCTTACTCCGCCGGAGAAAACGATAGAGGAAGCCGCAAGCCTTGCCGTTTTCTATTCGCAGGCACGCGAGGGCGGCAAAACACAGGTCGATTACACCATGGTGCGCAACGTGCGCAAGCCCTCCGGCTCGCTGCCCGGCAAGGTCATATACACAGACTACAGCACCGTCTCCGTTTCGGCGGACGAAGCGCTTGCGGAAAAATTGAGAGTGAAATAAAACCTGCTGCGGAGCCTATGCTCTGCAACAGGTTTATTTATAGTATCATTGCATATAAACCATAACACTTTCATCAGTGCCGCCGATTATTGAGTTTGTAACTGTAGGTTCACCAACGATTTGAGTTTTTATATATAATTCGTATTCATATACAAAAGAATCTAAGTACTGCCCATATTCATCATAGGCATTAGTAGTGCCTTTCACGGTAACCCAGTAGCATGCTGAACCGGATTTCTCAACAGTGTCGTTTGCAATATCAACGCTACCTATTCTTGGAACGCTTATTTTATTCGTTCTTGGTGCGTCTGATTCTACTTTATCTAAAATTTTGTATGTGCCGTCCCCACTGGTAACGTATTCTTTTGCTAATTGTTCTGCATCCGCTTGAGTCAAATCAGTGGTGCCGGGGACGCTGTCAGACCCCGTTTCGGAACTACCATCATCTTTGCCGCATGCTGCAAGCGCAAATACCATCACCAGCGCCAATAATAAGGCGATAATTCTCTTTGCATTCATTTTCATCTAAGCAACAAAATACGATTGTGGCATAAACTAAATGAGGTGCATGCCATGATAGTATTTGACCGCTTATGGACGACGATGAAGGAAAAGGGCGTGTCGCAATATAAGCTCATTAAGGAGTACAAAATAAGCACGGGGCAGTTGGATAGATTAAGAAAAAACGAGAATGTAAATACTTACACCCTCGATCAATTATGCAGAATATTGAATTGCGGCCTTGAGGATATTGCCGAATATATTGATAAGTGAAAAACCGGAAGGATTATCACTTCCGATTCTTTGACATGCTTAACCGGTTGCTCCAAAAAGAAGCAACCGGTTAAGATCAGTCGATATATATTTCCGCCTGGCTGAACAGCGCGGCCTTACCGGCGAGTATGACCTTGTCGCCGTCGAGCCGGGTGTACAGAACGCCGCCGCGGCGCGAGGCCTGATAGGCGGTGAGCTCATTCTTTCCGAGCTCCTTTGCCCAGTAGGGGATGATGTGGCAGTGACCCGAGCCGCACACGGGATCCTCCGGCACGTTGCACTTCGGCGCAAAGCTGCGCGAAACGCAGTCAAAATCCTTGCCCTTAGCGGTGACGTGCAGCAGCAGGCCGTCAAGCTGCATGACCTTCGCCATGTCTGGCGCGCAGCTGCGCACGATGTCCTCGCTGTCAACGACGCACAGCAGATCGCGCCCCATGAACGCCGCCGTGGGTCTTGCGCCGATGACCTCGGTCATCGCGTCAGTGACCTCGACGGGCTTGAGCTTGTAGGCCGGGAATACCATTTCGAGCAGCTCGCCGTTTTTCGTAACGATAAGCTCGCCGCTGAGCGTGTCAAAGCGCACTTGAGTCAGCTCCGGCTCGACAAAGCGCAGGATCACATACGCCGTAGCGAGCGTCGCGTGGCCGCACAGGTCGATCTCGCCGCCGGGGGTGAACCAGCGCAGATGATAATTTCTGCCCTTCTTGACGCAGAACGCGGTCTCGGAGAGGTTGTTTTCGACGGTTATCTTCATCATCAGCTCATCGCTGAGCCACTTATCCATAACGCACACCGCGGCCGGATTTCCGGCAAAGACCTTGTCGGTGAACGCGTCAACAACATATTGCTTCATTTTAATGCCTCCTTTGCAAAGAGGCATTATACACCGCTGCGCGCGCCGGCGCAAGCCTCAGCGCCGGGCGAGAACGTCCATGGCGGCGGCGAGCATGTCGGCGGCCTCGGCGTGGGTGAGGGGAGAGGAATCGACGCTTTCAAGGCTTGCGATTCCGCATGCGTCGAGGTTGGCTGCCGACTGTGCGGCCCAGGTCGGCACGGCGTCGGTATCCGCGCAGCTCACGTCGGCGAGGCTGAGCAGCCTGTCGAGCATAACGGCGGCTTCGGCGCGGCTGATATCGGCTCCGGCGTCGAACACCGCGCCCTCGCGCCCCTTGACAACGCCGTCCTTTACCGCGCTCGCAACATAGGCGCGCTGCCAGTCGGGGATGCTGCCGTCGTCGGTAAACCCGGTGCTGACGACGCCGCGCAGCACGTTTTCGCCGGCGACGTTCAGGCACATTGCGGTGAACTCGCCGCGGCTGAGCGTTTTCTGCGGCTCGAAGTAATAGTCGCCGCCGATCTGCTTGCCGATAAACGCGCCGCACTCGGCAAGGCGCACGGCGCTGCAATAGCTTGCGCTGCCGCCCATATCGACATAGCTGACGCTTTTGTTTTTGACGAGCCTGATTATGACCGTCGCCTCCTGCGAGCGGTTGCCGTCGGCGTCGATGGCCTTATAGCCGAAGTAGTCGCGGCCGCGCTTGCCGTCGATGGGGGAATAGACGAAGCTGCCGTCGTCGCTAAGCTCGATGCTGCCTTTTTTGGGCTGGGTGGTGATCTCGAAGCTCACCGCGTCGCCCTCGGGATCGACGGCGGCGAGCCGACCGCCGAAGGACACGCCGCGATAGGTCTCGAACTCGAAGTTTTCCGCGACCGGCGCGGAGCTGTCGGCCAGAGCCGGAAGCATAAGCGCGCACAGCGAAAGGCACGCCAGCACGGCTGCAATATATTTGCGCATAAGAAATACCTCCGTAAAATTTTCTACGGAGGTATTTTGTGAGTTTTTAATATTATTATACATTTTTAGAGGCGCATTAACGCATCTGCGGATACGCGTATTGCGGTATCCCGGTATCAAAACAATGGAGGAAACCGTGTGTGCCTCGCCACCCATTAGTGCGATGCTGAGTATTTTGCACCGCTCCCCATTGCATTCCCCTCAAGCTCCGCAAGGGGAAGACAAAAGGCAAAACCTCTGCTGCATACCGTTGTATTAACGGCGGCAGTAGATGCAACAAGCGGAACGGATAAATCCGTTCCCTACGGGTAGAGCCACAAAACTCAGCAGCGCACTAATTATGGCGCGGCACACACGGTTTCCACCATTGTCTCGAACCGGGCTACCGCAATAACCGTATCCGTAGGTGCGGCAAATCGCCACTAAAAAAACCGGTCGGGAAAACCCGACCGGCTGTGCGTTGTTTGATTATGCGTTGGGAGTTTAGTCAGCTTTGACCGTGAAGGTAAAGGTCGTGGGCAGAGCGTAGTAGTCGCCGCCGCGGACGGATACGGTCACAATGTACTTACCGGGTGCAGTCGGGAAGTCGTGGCTGGAGTAGATCTTGTTAAGGCCGGTGAAGCGGTAGTGGAGAGCAGACTGGTCAATGCCGCTCGATTCGCCGGTGCTTTTATTCAGGAGCGTAGCAGCAGCCTTTGTGCCGTCTGCATACTCCTTTGCTTCGGAAACAGTGATGGTCTGCTTCTTGAGGTCGGCATTGGGAACGATTTTTATGTCCTTCCAGTTCATCAGGATGAGAACCGTGCCGCTTGCGAAATTGGTCTCGTAGTTCTTGTTTGCCGCAATTGCGTATACACGGTACAGACCTGCATGCTTGGGCACGCCGACTGCAATTGTCAAGTCGTCAGAAACCATGGTCAGCACGTCAAAGACGGAAGCCAGTGCCTTGATTGCGTCAAGATCAATGTGGAAGAGATCAAGTCCACCCTGAACAATCGGACCCCATGTTTCGTCATTGGCAGCATTTTCAATGGCGGTGATTGCATTGTTCATGTATTCCTTGAACTCGGCAATGGTCATGCCCTTCTCAAGCTTATCCTGAATGGTTTCATTAAAGCTGGGGAACAGGCTGGGAGCTTTGTCGTAAAGCCATGCCTGAGCCTTGCTGACGTTTTCAATGAACTCCCACTGCTTGTCTGTAAGCACGAGATTTACAGAGGCTTTGAGGTTGGTATTGATGCCTACGAATACCCTGTAAATATCAATTCTCGGATCATTCGGATTAAGCGTAATGCCAAGCTTTTCTATGGTAAGGTCATCTTCATTGCCTGCGTATGCTTTGGTGAATGCGTTCATGCTGACATCGACATGAGCCTTTGCGACCTTGATTGTGAATTCAAATTCGCCGGGCTTGAAATCGGAGTTGCCGACAAAGCTGATTCTGATCTTCTGTGCATCGCCTGCGTCAAGGTTGGGGTATTCCTTGCCGTCGATATCACCCCAAACAGTAATCTTGGGGACGAGACTTGTATTGCACTCGAAGGTCAAATCATCTTTAGTTATGCCTTCGGGAAGTTTGGTAGCTTCCCAATCGATTGCGTTATCAAAGATGTCCTGCTTCATAGCACCCTTTTCCTTGTTGTAGGTAATGGATGCATTCTCTTTAAGGACGATGGAGCTTGCAACACGATTATCGGCAAACTTGATGTTCTCAAAAATCTTAGTGAAAGGCTTGTGAGTCGCATCACCTGCGTAGGTGAGCTTAATATCAGTAGCAACCAAAACATGACCAAGAACGGCAGCTATGTCAAGCTTTGCGTACTTGCCAAATGCAACGTTGTACTCAATCTTTACCTGATTAAGATCAACATCGCCGACCTTATTTATGAGCTGCTCGCGGACTTTTGCCAACGTTGCTTCCTCATTGGGGAGGCTGCCAACGTATCCGATGCTGAGAGTCTTGGGCTGCTCTTTTGCAGTAAACGCAACATTACGTCCGTCTACGAATTTGACCTTTACGTCTTTGGAAGTGCCAGAGTAGTCGTCATTACCTGCGTAGGAGATGGTGATGGTCTGCTCGCCCTCGGAGAAGTTGTCGGGGTAGCTGAGCTGATCGTAGGTAAGACCTGCGGGAGTAGTGCCGGTGACAACGGCTTTGAAAATGCTCTCGTGGAGCTTGGCGTTGTTGACGCTGCCGTCCGCGTTGTAGGGAATAGCAATTTCGGGAACAGTATTGACTACATTGATCGCGCTTTTCAGCTTTGCGACCTTATTAATGTACACAGCCTCGTTGTTGAGGTAGAGCGTGTATGCACCGTCGGTGTTGTCCTTGAGAGCAGGGTAGACATAAGTGACATCTGCTTTCCACTCTTTTCTAAATATACCTGAACCGGTTACATCATAAGTATAGTCTTTTTGTACATACTCATGGCTTTTAAGAACAGAGAAAGTGTCCTCTCTTGCTTCGGTGTACTTGGTTTGATTAATAGCGTTTTTATACGAGCCCTTTACAGCGCAGGTATAAGACCAGCTCAGCGACTGAGCATCGACCTGATCTGCGTTCGTGAGAAGCGCTGTTGCGAGAGCGCTCAAAACCTGCTCATCGGTATAATTGCTCTTGATGAGCACTTCTTTAGGTGCATCATTGCTTGTCTCTACCAGCTCAGGGGCGGCAGTTTCCTCCGCAAATACGCCGGGTGCGACGCCTGTTACCTGCGAAAGCATCAGAACAGCAAGCAGCGAAGCAAGAAAACGCTTCAGATTGTTTTTCTTCATGCTATGCCTCCAAATATAATATAAATTTCCATAGTAGGGTGTTAAGAAAACGCTAAGATTACCCACCTATTACAATGGCATAATAACAAAATGTTTACAAAATTGCAATCAAATATTTAGCATTTTACATGCATTTGTCATGACAAAAAGTACTATCCCGAAAAAGCGTTGAAAATTCAACAAAAATTGAGAATTGCTCAAAAATGCGCGAAAAAAGCACTTGAAATGTGCGAAAATAATGTATATAATGTAGCAAGTTTCTTGACAGATGCAGACTGCGTGTATAGTATTAGACGCAGGGTTTGGAAAATCAAAAACCGATTGACAAGCCGGTCAGTTTATGCTAACATAATCCCTCGTTAAAAGGGAGTAATTATAAAGCATGGCCAACATACCCCCGGCAGCGCGCCGGTGGTCATGCACCTGCTTGCAGGCGATGAGACTTTTAGCACGGCAAAAGTGTGCCCGTGTAAAAAGTCTTATTTTTTTATGTGCTAAGAAGATAATAAGGGAGTTATCAAAATGGGAATTGACTTTACGGGAAGCACGCTCGCACTTGTTATCGTGCTGTTCGCCGTCGGCCTTATATGCATTATCAAGGGCGGCGACCTTTTCGTCGATGCGGCAACGTGGATCGCCGAGGCCTCCGGCATACCCAAGTTCATCATAGGCGCAACGGTGGTGAGCTTCGCAACGACCATGCCCGAAATGCTCGTTTCCGTGTTCTCTGCATTCGAGGGCAACGCCGATATCGCCGTCGGCAACGCCGTCGGCTCGGTCACGGCGAACACGGGACTTATCATGTGCCTGTCGCTTGTGTGCATGAGCTGCTATATGACGCGAAAGCAGTTCGGCGTCAAGGCCGGTCTGCTGCTTGCGGCGGTCGTGCTGCTGTTTGCCTTCACGCGCGACAGTGCGCTGTCGGTTTCCGAGAGCATTATTATCATGCTCGTTTTCGTCGGCTTTATGGTCGAGAGCATCCTTGCCGCAAAGCGCGAACAGGGAAGCGAGGCGACCGACGAGCGCCCGAGCACCGACGGCAAGAACGTTGCGATAAACATCGGCAAGTTCGTCCTCGGCGCTGGCGCCATAGTCCTCGGCGCGCAGCTGCTTATCGATAACGGCTCGGCGCTGGCTGTCATGATCGGCGTTCCCGACTCCGTGATCGCCGCGACGATGATCGCTATCGGCACATCGCTGCCCGAGCTTGTCACGACCATCACGGCGATCCGCAAAAAGCAGTCCTCGCTGTCGGTCGGCAATATCATCGGTGCAAATATAATGGATCTTACGCTCATCATGCCGCTGTGCGCGCTTTTGCAGGGCAAGCCCCTCGCCGTCGAAAATCAGGGCATGCTGCTGGATGTTCCGGCCTGCCTCGTGGTCAGCACCGCAGCCATGATCCCGGCGCTCATCTGCGGAAAGTTCAAGCGCTGGATCGGCGTGTTCATCGGCGTGCTGTATATAGCGTATCTTGTAATAATGTTCACTTACTTCGGCGCGTGAGGTATAAAATTGACTCGACATCGACTCGACCCGTCCAAAAGGACGAGCCGAGTCTTTCTGCTTATGGGGGATGTGGGTATATGGGTTTCTGAAATTAGGTAATAGTGTGATGAAAAATTGACATAAGAGGCAAATTTGCATAGACAGTCAAATTAATAACGATTTTTGCCCAATGTGAGTAATATAGGCGGATATTTGCCTTAAATAATATATAAATTCAAGTCAAGTATTATTTTCGGCATATATCGTGCGTTCAGCCTTAAACTCCCCGTCCGACAAAATACAGCCCATCCGCCGGATGCGCTGTCAGCCAGCTAAAGAACCACTGTTTTCACTTTTTGAAAACAGTGGTTCTTGTGAATAATGGGGCATCCACGGTATGTTGCAGCAGGCATCCATTGGCCGCGATTGTCACATCATACTTTTACATTACTTCATCATGGAGGTGGTTCTGGACGACGCCTCTATTGACGGCTGACAATATATAACCAAAGTATGTAAGCAATTTTGCGCATAATTATTGACGGAACAGCTTCGTTGAACTACTACGCCAGTCCTCTGAATGTAGGTGATTTTCGCTCATTTTTTACTCAAACTTCAAAATTCTTTGTGTGTTTTTCCGATTTTATTGACAAAAACTATGTACAGAATAATATTAAATTAATTAAAGGGAATTCCAACTTTAATAAAGCTTTTTACTCTATTTAAAGAAAAGAGGGGATCAGCATAAAATGAACAAGATATTGAATGTTCCGGAGAACTTTGTTTCTGAAACGCTGGAAGGAATTCTTCTTGCAAGCAATCAGAAGCTTTTGAGCATGGATAAAGATAACAGAGTTATAGTATCAAACTACCCATGCAAACCGAACAAGGTCGGGATAGTTACTGCCGGCGGAAGCGGACATCTTCCGACGTTCCTGGGGTATGTCGGCAAAGGTATGCTTGACGGCTGCACTGTCGGAAATGTGTTTGCATCACCTTCGGCATCTAAGATGGCGGACACTATAAGAGCCTGTGACAAAGGCAGCGGTGTGCTGTGCCTGTACGGAAATTATGGTGGGGACCATATGAATTTTACAATGGCCAGGGAAGAAGTTGAATTTGACGGCATAAATACAGCGGCAGTGCGTGTTACGGATGACGTGGCCTCCTCTAAAAACAAGAACTTGCGAAGAGGAGTTGCCGGCATGGTATTTGCGTTTAAGGTTGCCGGCGCAGCGGCAGACAGAATGTACTCATTGGAGGATGTTGAACGTGTAGCCAATAAAGCCAATGATAACATCAGAAGCATGGGCGTTGCCCTGACTCCCTGCATTATACCCGAAGTCGGCAAACCCGGTTTTTCAATCCCGGACGGGAAAATTGAAATCGGTATGGGTATACATGGAGAACCCGGAATCATGTTATCTGACAGGATGCCCGCAGACGAGCTCGTTGATATGCTTATGAAAAAGCTACTTGATGATATGCCGTTAGCAGAGCGTGATCGGGTTTCCGTTATGATAAACGGTTTAGGCGCAACATCACTGGAGGAACTATATATAGTTTATAGGGCAGTGCAAAAGAAGCTCAGTAATATTGGTGTCAGCATAGTAATGCCGCATGTAGGAGAATATTCGACATCCATGGAGATGGCCGGCATGTCTATAAGCATTTTTAAGTTGGATGAAGAGCTTGAAGGTCTGTTGGCGGATGAAGCCATTACGCCATTCTATACGAATGTAAATAAGTAAAGGAGGGTGTTTCAAATGATTGATGCAAAGGTGCTGACTATTGGATTTGATGCGATAAGTAAAAAAATGAGTGAAAACAGGATGCATCTGATTTCAATTGATCAGCAAATCGGAGATGGAGATCTCGGTATCTCAATGGATAACGGATTCAAAGCCGCTGCCGATATGTGCTGCGCTAATGCCGATACCTCAGACATAGGCAAACTGTTATTTCTTGCAGGAAAGAGCTTCAATGAAGCGGCACCGTCATCTTTGGGTACGATCGTATCAATGTTGCTTATAGATGCCGCAAAACAGCTAAAAGGAACAGAAGTAATTGCACTTGCAGATTTCGGGAATATAATACATAAGTCCATGAGCTCTATTATGGAAAAACTGGATTCGAAGCTAGGAGAGAAGACGTTTTTTGACGCTGTTGTTCCTGCTGCGAAGGCACTCTGTGAGGAGGGCGTGGTATCAGATAAGCAGAGGCTAAAAAATGCGGCAGAGGCTGCCCGTAATGGAGTAGAAAGCACCAGAGATATGGTGGCAAAACATGGACGTGCTGCCTACTTTGGAGAGAAGACTCTTGGCAGCATTGACGGCGGCGCGGAAGCCGGACGTATAATATTTGAAGCAATAGCAGAGCAGTTCTAATTTGCTAATAAAGGAGTTATCGTTTTGATTGATTCATCGGTTGATTATAAAAATCTGCCCAGACCGACCTGGGCGGAAATAGATATTGATGCGATTCTTAATAATATTAACGAATACAAAAAAGCATTGGGTAACAAGGTTGAGATAATAGTCGCGGCGAAGGGTAACGGCTACGGTCATGGTATGCTTCCGATTGTTAAGGCCATAAATGAGCTGGATATATACGGATTTGCAACCGGCAATATGTATGAGGCAATTGAAATGCGAAAGCATGGAATAGACAAGCCTATACAGCTTTTCGCTCATAATTTCCCTGAGACCGCGGATCTGCTCGTAAAATATGATTTGATGCCGTCATTTGTAAAACCCGGAGATGCAAAATCCTTCGCGGATGCGCTCGGAAAGGATGTTGCCCTTAAGGTTTGGGTGAAGTGTGATACGGGCCTCGGACGTTTGGGCTTGCTGCCTGAAGAAGTGCTTCCCGAGCTGGAGTACATCAGAAATGAAACTTCGTTCAAGATTGAAGGCCTGTACAGCCATATCGGCCCAACAGATTCTGACAAGAATCCGAAAAAGGATGAGTACAACGAGGGTCAGATCTCGTGCTTCAACAAGATAATAGCTGACATAGAAGCGGCCGGATTCGAAATTCCCAGATACCAGCTTTCAAGTACATATGCTACGCAAAGGTATGAGAAAGCATGGTATAACACCGTTTGTATCGGAACCGGAGTGTTTGCAAACGCCAAGCCTCAAAAGGATTCATGCGGACTTAAACTTAAGGATTGCCTGAAGGGAATACATTCGCGTCTTATAAGCAAGAAAACTCTCAAGGCCGGCAGCAGATGCCTGAATATGCTCATGGAAAATGATCGTGTGATAGGCGTTATACCGTTTGGAAGCTGCGACGGATTTTCAACGAGGAACGCAGGCGGAGAGGTTCTCCTTAACGGTGTCAGATGCAAGATACTCGCAGTTTGTCTTGAGCATACTGTATTGGATATCACTGATGTTCCGGACGCTGAGATAGGAGATGTAGTGACTCTTTTAGGTCAAAACGGAGAGAGCCGGATTGAAGTTCAGGAATACTGTGAACGACTAGGAATATCCGTAATTGAATTCTGGTGCAGCTTGAGCTTCCATTCATTCCCTCACATCTACGTTCGGGAAGGTCAGCAACAGGAGGAGGTTATTTACAGCTACAATAAATAAGTAAACGCAAGAGGAAGAAGGAGGAGGATGCAGCAGAATACAGCGTTTTTGAAAGCAGACCAGCTCATCTTTAATGAAAAAACAGGAGGAAAAAATGAAAAAAGTATATTTGTTATTATTATCCTTAGTAGTTCTTATGATTGCACTTACAGGGTGCGGTAAGGATACAGATTCAGCAAAAGACAACAGCAAACCCATTACTCTCAGATATTCGACTATGCAGAATAAGGATCATATCTCATATCAGGTTGCTCTTAATATCAAGCAGGCTGTAGAAGAGAAGACCGAGGGTAGAGTTCTCATAGACATCTATCCCGCAAACCAGTTGGGTGACTGGTCTCAGGTTTATGACGAACTTATGATGGGCAGCATTGATATGGCACACTCATCTGTTCCCGAGACCTATGACGCAAGAACTGCTGTCGGCTATTTCCCTTACCTTTCGAGCAGCTATGATCAGCTTGGGGAAATATTTGCAGAAGGCTCCTCTCTTGACAATATGATGAAAGAGATTCAGGCAAAGAACGGTATTGAGTTCTGCGGATTCTTTGTTGAAGGCATTGCTGGTATAGGTACTACAAAGGAAGTCTCGAATCCAAACAATTTGGATAGCAAGAATACCGTTATTCGCACTGCCGCTATGGACTGCTATATTCTCCCCTGCGAATATATGGGCTTCGACACAACAAGCATTGCTCCTTCCGACACCTTTGCGGCTCTTCAGACCGGCGTTGTTGAGGGCCTTGCAGGCTCCACTCCTGCAGGTGCATATCTTAACTATCGTGACATCATTGATTACTACTATGTATATCAGATGAGCCCGGAAGTAACACAGATCATGATAAGTGAAAAAACACTTGCAAAGCTTTCTCCCGAAGATCAGAAAACCATCGTGGATATTTGTCGTCAGGAGTGCGCCAACAGCGTAAACTACGCAAAGGAAGAGGACGAGAAATATCTGAAGCTGATGGAGGACAACGGTATTAAGATTGTCCGCTTCACTGACGAGGAAATTGAAATGTTCGCTGAAGCCGTCCGCACGGATGTTTGGCCACAGCTTGCCAAAACCTATGGTGAAGATTTTATCAACGAGCTTCTGAAGCTGTATAAGTAACATTAATGTTTTGCATATATATCCATAAAAGGGCCTCTTGGCCCTTTTATGGACTCGATAAGAAAGGGTGAAATCGATGATTGCTTTCTTAAAAAGAGCCGATCATGTCATCTTCAAGATACAGGAATATATTTGTATAATAACAAGTGTGCTGATTACTTCTTTAATTGTTATAGCCGCAATAATGAGGTATATACTCGGTATCAACTTTGGCGGATCCGAGGAGCTTGTGTTATTTGCGGCGTTTTGGTTTTATTTTACAGGAAGTTCTCTTGCATACCGTGATGATGCGCATATTAATGCAGATATGACCTCTCTGCTTTTTAAGAGTGAAAAAGCGAAAAAGCGAATGGCTGTTGTAAAGTATGCAGTAAGTATGGTTATCGCAATTGTTGCAACGGCTTGGGCGTTTCAATTTGTCAGCTGGAGCTTTGAGCTTTGGCCGACCACTCCTATTTACAAGCTTCCTCTGGCCTTATCCAGACTGTCAATAATAGTTTCGTTTATATTGATGAGTATTTATGTTCTAATTCATCTGATAAGAAGTGTCGCTATATTGAAGGGCGGTGAAAACTGATGATACTGGTAATAGCCTTTCTGTCCGTTATTGTCTTTCTTGTGCTTGGTATATCTATCCCCTTGACTTTTCTCGGTGCAGCTGCAATAATAGTATATTGTTCGGGTTCCGATCCGATGTTTCTGCTGTCGTATGGGGGAAGCCAAATAAACAATGTGCTGCTCCTTACCATTCCACTGTTCGTGCTTGCCGGGGCTGTTATTGATCATGGCGGAATAGGCCGAAGACTGATTGATTCTGTTGAAAAACTGGGCTTCGGCAAAATTAAAGGCGGGCTTGGCATTGTTACTGCCATATCCAGCGCAGTATTCGGTGCTATATCCGGAAGTGCCGGCGCTACTATTGCGTGTATAGGCTCTATAATGTCTCCGAGGCTTGAAGAAAACGGATATGAAAAAGGATTTATAGGTTCTCTCATTTCAAGCTGTGCGGTTTTGGGCCTGCTGATACCGCCAAGCATGTCTATGATACTGTATGGCTGGGTAGGAGGGCAATCCGTTTTAGCCTGCTTCCTTGCAACCATAATTCCGGGTATCATTCTTGTAATCTTGTTTAGTACGGTAAATCTTTTTTACGCCGCCAAAAACAAAAATATTGTAAAGTCTGTCGACAGTAAGCCTGTTGCTTCGACGCAGGGGAAAAAGAAGAGCTCCATCCCCGCATTGCTCATGCCATTTGTTATTTTGGGCGCTATATATGGTGGCGTCATGACCACCACTGAAGCTGCGGCGCTGTCGGTCATCTATGCGATTCCTGTTGCTATGCTCTATTACAGAGAAATGAGCATGGGCGATTTAAGAGATTCTCTTATCAGCGCAGGTAAAACTACCGGCGTTATAATGATGATGCTTTTTTCCGTGATGATTCTCAGCAGACTGTATACCATGAACAATGTTCCTCAAATGCTTTTGAAAATGCTGACTTCTATATCTGATAGCCCCGCTGTTATCATGATAATGATAAATCTGTTTATGATTCTTTTGGGAATGCTGATGGATGATACAAGCGGCGTGCTTCTTGCTACACCGATACTTCTCCCGATTGTAACTGAACTTGGAGTCAGCCCAATCCAATTTGCTGCGATAGTTGGCGTAAACCTCGGCATGGGCAATATTACCCCTCCGACGGCTCCGCTTCTTTACTTGGGCGGTAAAATTTCAGGTGCAGAAGTAAAGGAAATGCTGCCGCATACCATGAGACTTATCTTGTTTGCATGGCTACCGACTCTGATTATTACTACATATGTGCCCGATTTGAGCCTGTTCCTGCCGAGACTGTTTGGTTACTGTTGATAGAACCGATGGGATAACCGCATGCTGATTTGGAGTGAAGATAGAAATGAAAGTTCAGCAATCATTTTTACAGAAAGCAGAGTTCTTTTCCGTATATATTGAAACAATAAACGGGAAATATAATGCAGCCTGGTCAAGCCATTCTTATTATGAATTTATGCTGGACTTTTCCGGAGAATTTTGCGTAAGTCTCGGAGAAACTACATATTCACTAACAAAAGGTGATGTACTTGTTATCAAACCAAATCAGCCACATAGGGTAGAGCCAAAAGGACCGGAGGAATTTAAGCTGATATCCATTGTTATGTCCGAAAAGTTTTCTGACTATTTACAGTATAGAGATATTAATTGGAATCCTCTTGTCCTTTTCGAAAAAAATCTCTTGATGCCGGTGCTTCATTTCCACGGGAAGCATCTTGAACGGTTAGAACAGATGATGTACATGCTAGTGGCGGAGAGTGAGAATAAGCAGAATTTTCAAGATGTTTTTATTGCTGATATTTCTGAACTGATAGTTCTTGAAATCGGACGATATTGCGGCAGTATTTATCCTGAGATAGTTAGAAATGCAGTATATAATGACGTTTTTAAAGATATCCCTTACATGCTGAAAAATATACTTGAATATATTAATTCAAATTATCAGAACAGTAGCTTAACATTATCCTCTATAGCCGAACGTTTCTGGGTAAATCCATCCTACCTGAGCCGATACTTCAAAACATATATGGGGATTAACATTGTGCAATATATAAGATCCATGCGTATTTTTTATGCAAAATCTCTTCTTCAGAGTTCGGATATGAGCATTGCAGAAGTTGCGGAAAAGGTAGGTGTCAAAAGCGCATCTCATTTTAGCAAAATTTTTGAGAATGAAGTTGGCGAATCTCCAAGTAAGTTCAGAAAAAGTTGTTTTGACAGGAATCATAGCTGATTTTTTAGCTATGAAATTGTAGAGAAGACGATAGATTTGAGGTAGGTCTTAAGATGTAAGACCTACCTCATTTTCTTCTTTTGCTTCACCTGGCTGAAGTCTTTTTTCAAAAATCGATTAGGTGCAATAACTTGCGATAAGGTACAATAAGATAAGCAGCATGCCGCTTTTCCACCGGGACCTTTCCAAGTGCCCTCGGGAGTTCAAGTCTCCTTTTTTATAAAAAAACAGCCCATCCTGACGGACTGCTTTTTGTGAAAGAGCACCGTAATGATACGAAAACCTATGGAAAAACGCCAAAATGATAACCGCCAGCGGGTTGTGCTTTTCCCACCGGCGGTTCGTTTTCTCATTTCACGTATTCCTGCTCGATTGCCACGCCGCATTTGAATTCTACCACAACGCCGTCGTTCCTGACGTGTATCCTGTCCACAAGCATTTTCATGGTTGTGCCATCAACCGTGGTGAGCGTATCACTTTGCATCGTTTGCTCTATGAATGTATCGAGCCACAGCCTGACCTCAGCATATTTGGCTGCCGTTCCTTGCAGCTCGTTGCGCTCTGCCTCCAGTTCCTTCATCCGCTCACTGTACTCTTTGACCCGTGATGCATATTCTACCGACCCGATTTCCATCCGCTGCTTTGCTTTGTGCAGTGCGAGCGCGGCTTCTTGCAGCTAAATGGTTTCTTCATCGATCCTATCATCCATAGCTGCTTTGTTTTCCGGTTCCAATGCGAGCTCAGCGCCGTCCCTCACCGCCTCCACTACTTCTTCAGCGCTATCGACGAGCCTTCGCATTGCGGTGAGGTAAGCTGCCTCTAACACATCTTCGTTGACATGATGACTGTCGCATACTGCTCGATCATTGTTTATCCTATTGCAGCAACCCCAACCAGCATTTTTAGCTATTTTTCGGCTCTGAAAGCGAAAAAAGGGCCTCGGTGCAGTCCAATTGACCACTCCGAGACCCTGAATTACCCGTATTTTGCTTGATTTTCGCTCATTTTGTATGAAATATTGCAAAAACCTCACTTTTATCGTGGTAGACAAAAGTGAGGCCTTTAGTGGAGCAGGGTACAGGAGTCGAACCTTTTCTGGTTCAAATCCACCCACCGCTAACTTTTTCCGACTACTTTGCTCCGTGCATTTGCCCCAAAAGGTGCGCGAGATTTTTGGTCCGAAAACGTAAAAAACCGGCCCCGGTCTGGCTATGATTGCCATTCCGAAGCCGGTTTTCTCTGATTATACAGTATTTTGGGCCGTTTTTGCCCTGAAAACAAGAAAATTGCCTGATTTGCCCCAAACGGTGCGTAGAGGCAGGGTATTTGCCCCAAAAGTACACCAGCGGGCTGCTCTCTCATTCGTCTAAACACTCAGGGTAACGCCACAATCCACCGATCACGCGAGGAAGGCTGGGGACTGTAAAGGATAGCTGGAAAAAAGAGCTCATCTGAAAGGATGAGCTCTTTTCTGAAACAAAGGATGTCGCGTTCGGGAGCTTACTCTGACACCATCTTTTTCTTGTCCTGATTTCTCACCATGAGCCATCTGACGGTGAGCACGAGGAATACGATGCCGCCGGTATAGCCGCAGTAGGTCATGATGATGTTGACAAGGGTGGCGTAGGGGATGAACATATCCACTATAAACACGCCGATGCCGGCAAGAACACAGGCGAGCTTATACTTTACGGATTTCTCGTCTTTAATAAAGGTGGAAACACAGGTCCAGAGCATGGGGCAGAAGGTGCTGTAGATCGAGAGGAGAATGATCACGGCAAAGACTGCGCCGAGGATGCCGGAAGCGGAGCCGAAGACCTGATTTGCGATAAGGAGGTTGGGGATGGCTGCCTGAGATGACTCTGCAATGTTTCCGAGATGGCACAGGCCGAGGATGCCGACGGTCACTGAGATGGCGGCTGCGCCGATGATGCAGATGACGGTGGTGTATTTTTTCTTATAGCCGCTCAGCTCCTTGCCGATGCTCGACATATATGCGGCAACAAGGAGGATAGAGCATCCGCCGAAGGAGAGACCCGCCAGCACGGGGTTTGCACCCGCCTGAAGAACGCTGACCTCACCGGAGCGGATCAGCTCGACGCCGTTGGAAATGCTGGGGAAATACGTAAAGGCTGAAATGACACCGAGTATAAAGAGGAAGGTCACGACCACGGGACCTATCTTGCCGATGATGTTCACGATGCCCTGCAGACCAAGCACCGCAGTTCCGACTGCAAGCACGATCGCAATGGCGTAGCCTATCCAGAGCGGAAGTCCCCACTGCTGGAAAAGAGTGTTGCCGAAGCCGGAGATCATAAAGAAGAAGCAGCATGCATTAAATATCCATGCGAAAGCAGTGAATATCTTGCCGACGACCTTTCCGCAATAGAATTCACACACACTGGCAAGGTCTGTCGTTCCGTGGCGTCCGGCATAGGTGTAAGCCATAAAGCAGCAGAACATGACCACGAAGTTTACAACAGCCACGGTGATCGTCCCGCCGACGGAGCCCCAGCTCGAAAAATACTGAACGGACTCCTGTCCGCTCGCCGTTCCCGAGCCTATGAGATAAGCCAGCAGAGCACCTGCAAAGGTTATAAGAAGACCGGGGCGCATTTTTTTGTTTTCCATTAGAATTCCTTCTCCAATCATTAATAATAGGAAGACCGGCTCCATCCCCGCTTGCCCCTGCGAAGATGAATGACTGAAAAGAGAACTCAGTGATTAGTCCACTATAGTGTAATTTCGGCTTGATAAATCTATCATATACTATTAGTCTTCTTCTGTCAACAGAAAAACCGTTTTAATTCAGGAAAAAATCTGTAATTGTTATAAATCACGCCGGTATCAGATCGCATTTTTTAGATAGTTTTTATTAAACATTCTGCTTGCATAAAAATCGGAAATCTAATATAATGGAAAAAGTAATAAATAACGTTCATATATGATAATGCAGTGCGATCAGCCGATCCAGCCGCAGTCAGAGCACATCTATTCTTTAAGAGGTATACCAATGAATGATTTTTCCGCACTTGGCGAACGCCTGAAGGCAATAAGGGACAGCCGTAACTTAAATCTGAGCGATGTATCCGAGCTCACCGGTATCAGCAAGGCGATGATCAGTAAGATAGAAAGAGGCGAATCCGTGCCGACCATCACCACCGTCTGGAAGATAGCAAACGGTCTGAAGATAACTCTCAACGCGCTCTCAGGTGATGCAGAAAGCGGATATGCCGTAAAAAGCATCGCCGAAATGACCCCCCTGATAGATACCGACGGACGCTTTCAGCTCTACAATATCTTCCCCTTCTCCCCTCTTGACGGTATTCAGGTCTTCTACGGCCGCTTCAACGCCGGCTACCATTACCAGCCGTCCATGTTTATCCATGAGAGCTCAAGAAAGGAATACTGCATCGTTTTCGAGGGTGAGCTGGATGTCGTTATAGGCTCGAACACATATCACATGGAGGCAGGCTGCGGTATAGATTTTGATTCGCATGAGGAGCACGGCTACATCAACAACGGTCAGAGCGACGCTCTCGTCTGTTTTCTCCTGATCTGAGGCGCATTTCTTAAACAGGTTAATATTTAAAGTACATCTGTGTAATCTCTTATTTGAGATTGCACAGATTATTTTTCTCATATAGTAAATTTTCTGTTGACAATAACAGAAGACAGTGATAATATGGTCTCACATAGGAGAATTCGGTCGAAATTTGTCCACTATATTGGCTGCATTATCCTTTGCTCGGCTTACACGAAATACCGGTCTGCGGGTCTCCCCTTCCTGCCTCGGCAAGAGCCTGCCCGTCTTCCGCCGCAGTGATCCGGAGCAGACAGCCGGTCAATCTTTCAGACGGTATCTGAAAAATAATAAGGAGAGTGATATCTTGAAGACTATAGCGGTTTTAGGCACGGGTAACATAGCTCAGACGATCTCCGTCGATATGAAGGCCCGTGGGCACGAGGTTCGCCTGTTTGCTCCGCAGTACCTTTTCTCTCGTATACGCTTCATTGCTGAAACTCACGAGATAGAATGCACCGGTGCATTTGAGGCAAAGGAGACTATTGATGTCGTCACCTCCGACATCGACGAGGCTGTCCGCGGCGCGGACTACATCTTCATATGCGTACCGGGCAATCGCCACGAGGAATACGCAAAGCTTCTCAAGGGACATACGACTGCGGATCAGATCGTTATCACCTTCAACGGCTGCATGGCGTCTCTCATCTACAAAAACGTCTGGGGCGACGACGATACCTGTCCCGTTTTCGTAGAGTCAACGATACCTCCGTTCAGCACCAGAAGAGTGGAGCCGGGTAAGGTTCGCATGTTTGAGCGCCATCTGGCACCGATCGCATTCTTCCCTGCGTCGGCAGCGGACAAATATTACGACCGGATCGTCGCTGACATTTACGAATTCCCCGGCAAGTTCGAGGACGTTCTGGAGTGCGGTCTGAGTCTCGTCAACCCGACGGTACACCCCGGTCCCTGCCTTGTCAATCTGAGCAATATCGAGAAGCCCGATTTCACCTTCTTCCTGTATGAGCACGGCTTCCAGCCCTCCGGACTCAAGATCGACGTGCTTCTGAACAAGGAGAGGCTCAGGATCGGTGAGGCCTTCGGCTACAAGATCCACGCACTCGAGGATTTTGCCGGCGTGGATACCATCGACTCCTGGGAGCCCATGTACGCCATGGGACACGGCTGCCATGCGCTGACCTCCATTGCTGGCCCGAACGATATAAACTACCGCTATCTCACCGAGGACATTCCCATCGCCCTCGTCTGCTGGGCATCCATCGCTGACCAGCTCGGCATTGAGACGCCGATCATGGACGCGGTGATAACGCTCATCGGTGTTGCACACGATACGGACTGGTTTGTAAACGGCCGCACCGCCGAAAAGCTCGGACTTTCCGGCAAGACCATCGAGGAGATCAGCCGCTACGCGAAGACCGGCAGGTTCTGATAACAAAAAAACTTATAAACTGATATATCGGATAATTAAAAAAAGAAAGGAACAGCAAACATGAGCAAGAGTTTATTCAGAGAGCTTCTGGACAAGGAAGCATCCCCCGCACTTGGCTGCACCGAGCCTATGATGTTCGCCTTGGGCGGCGCCATCACCCGTAAATATGCACCCGGCAAGGTACTGAGAGTCGATATGGTCGGCTGCGGTCTCATGGTCACCGGTGTTCAGGCTGTCGGCATCCCCAAGACCGGCGGCAAGACAGGCGCATTTCTGGCCGCCGCTGTCGGTATAGTCAACGGTGATGTCGATGCCTGCAAGGAAGTCCTTCGCAATGTCACGCCCGAGGACGTAAAGTCCGCTGAGGAGCTAGTAAAGTCCGCCACCTTTACCCTCGACATGGACAACAGCACCGGCAAGCAGGTATACTTCAAGCTCACCCTGACCACCGATCAGCACGTTGCCACCGTTATCTTTGAGGACGAGCACCACACCTGGACCTATCTCGAGGTAGACGGTGAGGTCGTGGTCGATAACCGCAGACCCGTCGGTGAAATGCTCATTCCCGCAAACGACATAGACTGGAACGAGTTCACGATTGAGAACGCTTACAACTGGTGCAAGACCGCTCCCATAAGCGAGTTCGGCCGCGCAAAGGAAGCAGTCGAGATGAACTACATCGTCGCTAAGGACGGTCTGGAAAATCCCCGCGGCATGGGCATACAGACCGCAAAGGTCCTGCAGGACAACGTAAAGAGCGGCTTTGTTGCTGACGATGAGATCACAGAGGTCCTCATCTGGGGTACCGCCGGTGCCGATGCCCGTATGGGCGGCAGCGACTATCCCACGATGGTCAGCACCGCAAGCGGCAATCAGGGTCTGATGGTCGTCATGGGTCCCTGGGCAAGTGCCAAGTACCGCAAGATGAGCGATGAGGACGGCTACCGCGCAGTTGCATTCGCTCTGCTCATGAACACCTACATGAAGTATCTGTCCAAGGAATACGTATACATGCCGCCCACCTGCTCCTGTGCGACCACCTCTGCACCGGCCGCTGCCGCAGGCGTGGCATTCCTGCACGGCCTGACTCCTCAGCAGATCAACGACATGCTCTGCACCTCTCAGGTACAGATGTGCGGCGTCGTCTGCGACGGTGCAAAGCCGTCCTGCGCATTCCGCATGTTCGTTGCTCTCTTCGGTGCTCTTGAGGCCATGATGATGGCGGAAAAGGGCATCCGTGCCACCAACGTCGAGGGCTTTGTCCACGACGACCTGAAGGTCACTCTCGAGAACATCTACCGTCTGCAGCATGACGTTCTGCACAACAAGGTCGATGCCATCCTCTGGGATATAGTCAAGGAGCAGAAGACCATCCACTGATACTAAACAGGCAAGTATACTCAGGAGCTGTAGCAAAATGAAAAATTTGCTACAGCTCCATTTCTATGCAGAAAAGGAGGGAAAGAAGCATGCGAGCCTGTGGGTCAATCTTTTGTGTGGTTCTTTGGCCATTTATTCTCTGCTTCGTCCGGGTAAGCTAAATCAATCTTGCGGTTCAAATCCACCTACCGCCGCCTTTTTCCGACTACTTTGCTCCGTGCATTTGCCCCAAAAGGTGCGTGGGATTTTTGCCCTGAAAATGAGAAAAACCGGCTCCGCTGCGGTCAGATCGACCACGGCAGAGCCGGTTTCCGTTGATTTTACAGTATTTTGGGCTATTTTCGCCCTAAAAGCAAGAAAATTGCCTGATTTATCCGGTAGACAAATCAGGCAACTTATTTGGTGCGAGAGAGGAGACTTGAACTCCCACGTCGGTTGACACACGCCCCTCAAACGTGCCTGTCTACCTGTTCCAGCACTCTCGCGAATTGCTTTTTTCAAAGGCAAGAGTTATTATAACAGAGAAAATGAGAATGTCAAGGATTAATTTCAAATTTTCTTGCCTTTCTGACATACACCGCCGTATAGGCTATGCACAGCAGCAGCGCGGCAAGCATAAGCTCGCCGCCGATGCGCGGCTGAACAAGGTAATAGCGGTTGAAATACGCATAGTAGCAATGCAATGAAGCAAGCTCCGCGAAAATCGGTACGGGTGCAAAGTGCAGGTCGGACGCCGCGAGCACCAGCGCCAGAACGCCGGGAATGAAGAAATACCGGTCGTGCATATGCGGCAGCAGATAGGGTATGCCCATTGCAAGGATAATGGCAAAGCCGAGTATAACGCGGTCGGACAGCTTTTTGCGCAGAAGGATCGCCGCGGCATAAATCGCCGCAACGAGCAGAAATGCGGCAATGATAAGCGCCCTTGCGCTCTGTGTCGTGTCTCCCGACCACGAGAACATGCTGGTGAGCGACGGTGCGTTGTAATTCATTGCGTCGCCGACAGTACCGGCCTGCGAAAAATACAGCGTCAGCGTATCCCACAGCGGCGCTCCGGCAATGACGGCAGGCAGCATGAAAACGATATACGCGGCAGGGAAGACGAGCAGCTGCGTCCAGCGTAGCTTTTTGGCAAGCAGCAGAACGAAAAACGCCGGGATAATGAACACGGCCTGCAATTTAAAGGCAAGGCAGGCGGCAAGCGATATCATTGCGCCGACACCTTTTTCGCTGAGTCCGAGATACAGCGCGAATATGCCGAAAAATGCATATATGCTGTCGCACTGCGCCCAGTATGCGCCGTTTGTGACGACCGTCGGAAGATACAGAACGGCAAGAAAAACGCCGAGCTGCTTTGCCTTCGAGCCGGTGTACAGAGACAGAAGCTTCATGCAGCTCCACGCGAGCAAAACGTCAAACAGAACAGACAGCAGCTTTATAAGATACAGCTCCGATACGCCGAAATACGAAAACGCCGCGAGAAAGTACATATACGGAGGATTGTAGTTGCCGGGGAAGAAGGCGAGCGCCTTAAAGCCGCCGTTATCGCGGAAAAACTGCGTCCACGGCGCAAGAAAGGTCGTGTAATCATCGCTTTGCACATCAAAATAAAATCCGCGTATGGCCATGGCTGCGGCCGTGAGTACAAGGGCACATACAAGCAGCGGCTTATCCTGAAAAACTCCCTGCCGGTAAAGCAGCAGCATGGCCACGCCGAAGATCACGGCAAGCGATATGAGGTTAAAAAACTCCATTTTTACTCCGTTTCGTACAAAAAAAGCGGCTGCCAGTTATAGCAGCCGACGAAAAATTCATTTTTCACAAAATATTTCTTGACATAGCTATATATACAATGATAGAATAACTTGCTATGTTATCTTGTGGTGAAACGACTGACACCCCAGTGTTTACAATCACAATATACCATCAACCAAACGTAAATACAACACCGAAGTGAGCAAAATAAACAACTCACCCGGGCGTTCTCAATTACGATTAAGGAGTGTGTACGAATGCCAAAAGACGTTCTCTACGGCAAAACTCTCAGAAAGAGCTTTGCACGGTACGAAGAAATCCAGGACATGCCCAACCTTTTGGAGATCCAGAAGAAGAGCTACAAGTGGTTTCTCGAGACCGGTCTGCGCGAAGTATTCAGGGATACCGATGCGGTGACCGACTATTCCGGCAATCTTGAGTTGAGCTTTGTGGATTATTCCATGGACGAAAAGCCCAAGTATACGGAAGAAGAGTGCAAGGCACGCGATGCAACGTATGCGGCGCCGCTGAAGGTAAGCGTGCGTCTGCGCAATCTCGAAACCGAAGAGATCAAGGAGCAGGAGATCTTCATGGGCGATTTTCCGCTCATGACCGCCGGCGGCACATTTATAATCAACGGCGCCGAGCGTGTTATCGTCTCCCAGATCGTCCGCAGCCCCGGTGTGTACTACGATAAGACCACCGACCGCAGCATGACGAGCATTTACGCGGCGACCGTCATCCCGTATCACGGTGCATGGCTCGAGTACGAGACCGACGCAAACAACACCTTCTATGTCCGTATAGATAAAAACCGCAAGCTTCCCATCACATGGTTCCTCAAGGCAATGGGCAAGTATGACGAGACAAAGCCCGAAACATGGCTTTCCTGCACACCCGACCCCATCGTCGGCGCGACCACAAACGAGCGCCTGAAGGAGATCTTCGGCGATGACGAGCGCATAGCGGTCACCGTTGATAAGGACACTACCACCAGCCGTGACGAGTGTCTTATGGAGATCTACCGCAAGCTGCGCCCCGGCGATCCTCCCACTGTTGAAAGCGCCGAGTCCCTGCTCGACGGACTGTTCTTTGACCGCCGCCGCTACGACATCTCCAATGTCGGCCGCTATAAGTTCAACAAGAAGCTGGCTCTGCGCGGCAGAATAAACGGCTTTACGCTGGCAATGCCCGTTGCAGACCCCTCAACCGGCGAGATCATTGCCGACGCAGGCGAGGTCATCTCACGCGACATGGCCGAGAAGATCGACGCTGCCGGTGTTGTTGAGGTCTGGCTCGATGTTGACGGCAAGACCGTCAAGGTCTTCTCCAACGGCATGGTTCCGCTTCAGAGCATGGTAGATATCGACCCCGAGGAGCTCGGTATCAAGGAAAAGGTTCGCGGCATCGTCCTCAAGAGCCTCATGGAGCAGTACTCCGGCGACGCTCTCAAGGAAGCTATCCTTGAAAATATAGATGTACTTATCCCGAAGCACATCGTTGTTGACGATATGTTTGCATCCGTCAACTATCTCAACTGCCTTGCTTACGGCATCGGCGAGAAGGACGATATCGACCACCTCGGCAACCGCCGCGTCCGCTGCGTCGGCGAGCTGCTGCAGAACCAGTTCCGCATCGGCTTCTCCCGTATGGAGCGTGTTATCCGCGAGCGCATGACTCTGCAGGATCTCGACATCGTAACTCCTCAGAGCCTTATAAATATCCGTCCCGTGACCGCGGCGATCAAAGAGTTCTTCGGTTCCAGCCCCCTGTCGCAGTTCATGGATCAGACAAACCCCCTGTCCGAGCTTACTCACAAGCGCCGTATGTCGGCACTCGGCCCCGGCGGCCTGAGCCGTGAGAGAGCCTCCTTCGACGTCCGCGACGTTCACTATAGCCACTATGGCCGCCTGTGCCCCATAGAGACTCCCGAAGGCCCGAACATCGGACTTATATCTTACCTTGCTTCCTACGCAAGAGCAAACGAGTACGGCTTCCTCGTCGCACCTTTCCAGAAGGTCGAGAAGGGCACCTGCCGTGTCACCGATCAGGTCGATTACCTGACGGCCGACATGGAGGATAACTACATCGTCGCTCCTGCAACCGAGCCTCGCGACGAAAGCGGCTGCCTTATCAATAAGCGTATAACCTGCCGCCACCGCGACGAGATCGTCGAGGTCGACCGCGAGAGAGTTGACTACATTGATATAAGCCCCCGTATGATGGTATCCATCGCGACCGCGATGATCCCGTTCCTCGAAAACGACGACGCAAACCGCGCACTGATGGGCGCGAACATGCAGCGCCAGGCAGTGCCTCTTATGACAACTCAGGCGCCTATCGTCGCAACCGGCATCGAGCACAAGTGCGCAGTTGACTCCGGTGTTGTCGTTCTCGCGGAAGGCGACGGCGAGGTCGTCCGCGCCGATGCGCAGAACATCTCCATCAAATACGATTCCGGAGATATAAAGAACTATAAGCTCATAAAGTTTGCACGCTCCAACCAGGGTACCTGTGTAAACCAGAGACCCATTGTTTCTCTCGGCGAGCGCGTTCACGAGGGCGACGTCATTGCAGACGGCCCGAGCACCAAGGACGGCGAGATATCCCTCGGCAAGAACATCCTCGTCGGCTTCATGACTTGGGAAGGCTACAACTACGAGGACGCTATCCTGCTTAACGAGCGCCTTGTCATGGAAGATGTGTTCACCTCTATCCATGTTGAGGAATACGAGTGCGACGCACGCGATACCAAGCTCGGACCCGAGGAGATCACCCGTGATATCCCAGGTGTGGGCGACGATGCACTCAAGTACCTTGATGAGCGCGGCATAATCACTGTCGGCGCAGAGGTCCGTGCCGGTGATATCCTCGTCGGTAAGGTGACCCCGAAGGGTGAGACAGACCTCACCGCAGAGGAGAGACTGCTCCGCGCCATCTTCGGCGAAAAGGCGAGAGAGGTTCGCGATACCTCGCTCAAGGTTCCCCACGGCGAGAGCGGCATAATCGTTGACGTCAAGGTGTTCACCCGCGAAAACGGCGACGAGATGAGCCCCGGCGTAAATCAGGTCGTGCGCGTATACATCGCTCAGAAGCGTAAGATCTCCGTCGGCGATAAGATGGCCGGCCGCCACGGCAACAAGGGCGTTGTCTCGCGCATACTTCCGCGTGAGGATATGCCTTATCTGCCCGACGGCACTCCGCTTGATATAGTCCTTAACCCCCTGGGCGTTCCTTCCCGTATGAATATCGGTCAGGTCCTCGAGGTTCACCTCGGCTATGCGGCTCAGGCACTCGGCTGGAAGGTCGCAACGCCTATCTTCAACGGCGCAAACGAATCCACCATCCGCGATACCCTGCGTCAGGCCGGCCTGCGCGAGGACGGCAAGAGCGTCCTGTACGACGGCCGCACCGGCGAAAAATTTGATAACGACGTAACCGTCGGCTGGGTCTACTTCCTCAAGCTGCACCACTTGGTCGATGATAAGATCCATGCTCGCAGCACCGGCCCCTACAGCCTCGTTACCCAGCAGCCTCTCGGTGGCAAGGCTCAGTTCGGCGGCCAGCGCTTCGGCGAAATGGAAGTTTGGGCCCTCGAGGCTTACGGTGCGGCGTACACCCTGCAGGAGATACTCACTGTCAAGTCCGACGATGTCACAGGCCGTGTACGCACCTATGAGAGCATCGTAAAGGGCGACAATATTCCGCAGCCCGGCGTACCCGAATCGTTCAAGGTCCTGGTCAAGGAGCTTCAGTCTCTGTGTCTTGATATCCGCGTTCTGGATAAGGACGGCCAGGAGATCGAGCTCAAGGATGATGACGATGACGATTTCGTTCCCAAGATGAAGGACGAGATGTACGATACCATGTCCGATGACGACGATATCGAGGCCGAGGGCTATACGATCGAGGACGTTCCCGAGACCGACGATGATGATTTCGGTTTCATGTCCGATGATGACTACAGTGAGGAGGATGAATAATAATGAGTTTTACACCGTTTGACGCCATAAAAATAGGCATTGCCTCCCCTGAAATGATCCTTTCCTGGTCCTCCGGCGAGGTCACCAAGCCCGAGACCATCAACTACCGCACCCTCAAGCCCGAGCGCGACGGCCTGTTCTGCGAGCGCATTTTCGGACCGACCAAGGACTGGGAGTGCCACTGCGGCAAGTACAAGAAGATCAGCTACAAGGGCAAGATCTGCGACCGCTGCGGCGTTGAAGTCACAAAGAGCAAGGTTCGCCGCGAGCGCATGGGTCACATAGAGCTTGCCGCCCCCGTATCTCATATCTGGTACTTCAAGGGCATACCCAGCCGCATGGGCCTGCTGCTCGACCTCACTCCGAGAGTGCTCGAGAAGGTCCTGTACTTTGCAAACTATATAGTCACAGACCCCGGCTTCACTCCGCTGGAAAAGTGCCAGATACTCACCGAAAAAGAGTATCGCGATATGCGCGAGAAGTACGAGGACGACTTTGACGCCGGCATGGGCGCCGAGGCGATAAAGAAGCTCCTCCAGCAGATCGACTGCGAGCAGCTTTCCGCTCAGCTCAGAGAGGAGCTGGCAAACGCCTCCGGCCAGAAGAAGGCAAAGCTCGTCAAGCGCCTTGAGGTCGTCGAGGCATTCCGTCAGAGCGGCAACAAGCCCGAGTGGATGATAATCGACATTTTGCCGGTCATCCCTCCCGAGATCCGCCCCATGGTCCAGCTCGACGGCGGCCGCTTTGCAACAAGCGACCTCAACGATCTGTACCGCCGCGTCATTAACCGCAATAACCGTCTTAAGAGACTTATCCAGCTCAACGCGCCCGACATCATCGTGCGCAACGAGAAGCGCATGCTTCAGGAAGCCGTTGACGCACTTATCGACAACGGCCGCCGCGGCAGAGCCGTGACCGGCGCAAACTCCCGTGCGCTCAAGTCGCTGTCGGATATGCTCAAGGGCAAGCAGGGACGTTTCCGTCAGAACCTGCTGGGCAAGCGCGTTGACTACTCCGGCCGTAGCGTTATCGTTGTCGGCCCTGATCTTAAGATCTATCAGTGCGGCGTTCCCAAGGAAATGGCCATTGAGCTGTTCCGCCCCTTCGTTATGAAGAAACTCGTTGAGGACGGCGTAGCAAATAACATTAAGTCCGCAAAGAAGATGGTCGATAAGCAGCGCACCGAGGTTTGGGACGCGCTCGAAGTCGTCATCAAGGAGCACCCCGTGCTGCTCAACCGCGCACCTACTCTGCACCGTCTGGGCATTCAGGCGTTCGAGCCTATCCTCGTTGAGGGCCGCGCGCTCAAGCTGCATCCTCTGGTATGTACAGCATACAACGCCGACTTCGACGGCGACCAGATGGCTATCCACGTTCCTCTGTCCGCCGAA
>ERZ827168.608-NODE-608-length-56812-cov-7.254224_pt1 | contig 56812 bp, 67 predicted proteins | sample MGYA00519868_ERZ827168 | MGnify/ENA primary metagenome ERZ827168 (study PRJEB31778, sample SAMEA3449271) | human gut metagenome | biome: human gut; feature: human-associated habitat; material: faeces | place: United Kingdom | collected 2010/2012 ...
GCACGAACATAAGCTATACCTACGATATGGCCGGTGTTCGCAGCAGCAAGACCGTGGGCTCGACGAAGTATGATTTCACGACCCTCAGCGGCCTTGTGACCCGTCAGACGGGCGGCGGCAAGACCATCGACTTCGTCTACGACGAGAATAACCAGCCGCTGGCGATGAAGTACAATAATACGTTGTACTATTATGTGCTCAACGCGCAGGGCGACGTTGTCCGTATAGTCAACAGCAGCCGCAGCACCGTCGCGAGCTACACCTACGATCCCTGGGGCAAGATAATAAGCAGCAGCGGAACACTTGCGGATATTAATCCGCTCCGCTATCGCGGTTATTATTACGACACCGAGACAGGTTTTTACTATCTCCAGTCTCGCTACTACGACCCCGAGATCGGACGCTTCATAAACGCCGATAGCTACGCATCAACCGATGCCACCGGCCTTCTGAGCACCAACATGTTCGCATACTGCGAAAATGACCCGGTGAACAAGAGCGATCCGACGGGTGAGGTTGCACCTATACTGGTCGCCATGGCAGGCGGCGCGCTGGTCGGAATTGCAGAGCAGTTCATGACGGATGTCATCTATGCGATGGTAACCGGTCAGTCGTTGGACGCATGCTTCAGCTCCGTTGGCACATATGTGTCATCGGCAGTCGGCGGCGCAATGTCTGTGCTTCCGGGTGGAGGCGTTATGAGAGCATTTTCGGAATTGGTGTTAACTACGACTATACAGACAAGTATAGATGCCGCACTTGCACCGCAGAAATATGAAAAAACTACCCCCTATAGTGAAGCTATTGAAAATGTGTTTACGACGGGAGCTTCAAAGTTGGGAGATAAAACGGCATCAAATGTTGCTGACAAGATGTTCAAATCTGCGGCTAAGCAAGGAAAAGTTGGCTCAAAGGTGACAAAGGCAGCTGCTGGTGCCCTGAAATCCATCAAAAAGTACTTTGGTAATGCGTTTAACATACTTCTGCGTATACGAGATGATATGCGGCAGGATAAGCGAGGGAGATAAAGATGGACTTCTCAGAGTATACGGTATGGTTGCTGAAAACCGCACTTGCGTACTGGATTGTCTTTGCTATCATTATGCCATTCTTTCTCGCTGGCGAACTCATATATATGAACTCAAAAAAGAAAATGACAAAAAAGGAAAATGGAGAATGGCAGCAAATTAATAATATAGCAATTGGGATGCTTGTAGTTTTTTTCGTTATTAACATAGTAGATACTTTCCCAATTATTAAAGACGCTGTGGGACAGAACTATGTATGTGTTAAAGGAGAATATTCAATTGAGCATGCAAGGCAATCAAAAGGTGGTGGCGCGACAGAATGGGTTGTAATTACAACCGACGACGGAGCACGAATCGCATTAGACTACCCTCGAGGAAAAGACCTGAGCGAACTGCCGGATGATACGTGCTATGGTACTGTGTGGTATTCCGAAAATTCACACTATATCCTTGAATTTATCCCTGACGAATCTGCTGACGGCAATTAGCAATTAAAATCAAATTCGCAGGAGTATATCGTATGATATGCTCCTGCGTTCCTTTTGATATTTGACAGCGCGGCGTGTACGGTGTATATTAAAAATTAAAGATCACCATTTGACTGTTAATCGTGCGCTTATTGAGGAGCCCTATGAAAACGCAGACTATACACAGCTGCTTTCAAATAAGGATATTCATTACTATCATTGCAGACCCGGCGAACAATCAGCCGCTGGCGATGAAGTACAATAATACGTTGTACTACTACGTCCTTAATGCGCAGGGCGACGTTGTCCGCATAGTCAACAGCAGCCGCAGCGTTGTTGCGAGCTATACCTACGATCCCTGGGGCAAGATAATAAGCAGCAGCGGAACATTAGCTGACATAAATCCGCTCCGCTATCGCGGTTATTACTATGATTCCGAGACAGGTTTTTACTATCTCCAGTCTCGCTACTATGACCCCGAGATTGGACGTTTCATAAACGCCGACAGCTACGCCTCAACGGATGCAACAGGCCTCCTGAGCACCAACATGTTCGCATACTGCGAAAATGACCCGGTGAACAGAAGTGACCCGAGCGGTGAATTCTTCGATACAGTACTGGATATAGTATCATTGTGTGTAAGCGTTGCGGAAGTCATTGATAATCCGTCAGACCCTTGGGCATGGGCAGGCTTGACGGGCGACTTGATAGACCTAATTCCGCTTGTAACTAGTGTTGGAGAAACCATACGTGCGGTAAATACAGCAAGAAAAGCTGCCAAACGTGCAGATTGTGTTGTAGATGCAACTAAGGTCGCAGTTAAAGCATCGGACAGAACGAAGGCGGTTAGGCAAGCGTGGAAAAATGAACGTATTAATGTGCAAGCTGGCGGAAATGGTGTGTCTAGACATTGGACGGCGCTCGAAAAGACGGAGTTGCTCTCAACGGGAAAAATAAAAGGATATCAAGGTCATCATATGAAGAGTGTGAGAGGATATCCCCAGTTGGCAAGTGACCCGACAAATATTCAGTTTTTGACCCGAAAAGAGCATCTTGCTGCACATGGCGGAAACTGAAAAAAATATAACTCATGGATATTATGATTATCGGACATGGAGTGGACCGCGGTGAAATTCGTTGAAAAATTGAGAATGCTTAAAACCAACTCGGTGAAAGATACTGTTCAGCGGGAAAATGGCTCTATACTAATTGAACCAGGTAATATACCAAAATATAGGCACATACTGTTCCAAGGGCTAAAACGTTCCGACATCGATGAATACCTTGTTGCAAATTATAATAATACTTTTCCGAAAGAGTATGCCGAGTTGCTTCAAGCGTTTAATGGAGCAAATCTATGCACGGTAAAAGTTCGTGTTAAGGCGGCAAATATTAGCTTTGCAGAGAGCTTGCTGACGATTTATGGCTTGCCGCGTACCCAGCCATTTAACCGACCTGCAGATATTGAAGAACCATTTGACGTAAGGATTGAAGATTTAGCACGCAATGAGAAAATTCCCAGTTCGTGGCTTAAATGCGCAGGCTACGATAAAATGCCGGGATTCATTAGAATCGATGTTTTTATGGACACTGGTAACGGGAAAGTGTATGCTTGTCAGAAAAACGAAGCTGAAATACTGCGCAGCTGGGACAATTTGGACGCGTGCCTGTGCGATCTCTTTGATGAAATGTTAGTAATGCCAACGGAATACGAGGTGTAATAGAGATACACGAGCCTGTCCACGGGCAGCAGCGCGAAGTATTATTACGTTGTGAACGCACAGGGCAACGTTGTCGGGCTGACGAACTCGTCGGGTGACCTCGTCATAGAGTATGTCTACGACCCGTGGGGCAGCCTGCTCGAAACGAAGATCGGCGTAAGTGCAACTCAAGATAAAACAAAAATAGGCGGACTATCATTTAGATAGCCCGCCTATTTTATATGCAAGTATATATCCACAGTTCGTTAGCAGTTGTCAAGAAATGTCCATTGATGATTTAAAGTATGCTAATGCCTTTTGCATTGAATGAATAAAAAACGGGGATAATCATAGTGATATTCGCTTGGAGTTGAAACCGTAGGGTACGGTTCTTCGATTTTTTCAATAGCATACCCGAATATATGACAGTTATTCGTCTGACCCCATGCGAGAAAGACTGGAACGAAGTTCTTACTTCGGTGTATAACGGGCATCGTCTGCCAGCTCTTCGTAATGTTTCCAGATATGCCGCTGTACGGTTTTTACGCAATCCTTGGAATGAGTGCAAAGCTCTCTGGAGGGACAATTTGTGCAAATCTTGGGATCGCTTTTGTATTCCCTGTAGCCGTCCCGGTTTGTGGTGGCATATATGCGGCGTCTTGTAGGCAGAATCGGCAACAATGGTCTCTGTTTCGGGAAATGTCTTCGTTACCTTGTCGTACACCTCGTCAAAGGCAACGCTGTCGTGGACATTTCCGGGCGTTACCACTGTCTCAAGCACGAAACCGTTCTTGTCGCAGGCCGTATGGGCCTCATATGCAAACTGCCGCTCATGGCTGCCCTTTACGAACAAGCCACAGTCCGGGTCAGTTATGCTCTTTGTTACCGTGTGTGTTTTCTCTTTCTTCCTGCGGGCCAGCTTCTTCCTGGAGGTGTTGTCTTTCCGCTTCTTAGGTGCTGTCGGCGGCTCATCATTATCCTCGTCAAACGGCTTTTTGCCGTGTGCCTCTCTGTCCGCGTTGATCTCCGCCATCAGCTCCTTCGCATAATGTTTGGACGCCACAGGCACCTGCTCTTTTATCTGCTTCTTTGTATTGGCATTTGCCTTAATATGGGTGCCGTCTATAAAAACTGCCTTCGGGGACAGATATCCCGCTTCCGCCACCTCTTCCAGTATCCACGCAAAGACCTGGTCCACCGTTTCTGCTGTAAAGCGGTGTCGGAAATTATAACTCACCGTGGAGAAATGCGGCGTTTCCTCTTGGAGTGTATAGCCCAAAAACCAACGGTAGCAGATATTTGCGCTGATCTCATCCGCTGTCCTCCGCAAGGACGGCAGGCCGTACAGATGCTGGATCAGCACCATTTTGAACAGCACAACAGGGTCCACACTGGGCCGCCCGTTATCCTCGCTGTACAATGGTTCCACCATTTCATAGAGCCGGTTAAAATCTACCGCCGCATCTATTTTTCTCAGCAGATGGTCTTTCGGCACCAAGCTTTCTGTATCCACGATTTCTATGACACCACGATCCATTTTTCCGCGTTCCAGCATCTTTCATCACCCAGAACCATTTTATCATATAAACGCAAAAAAGCCCAGCCGTTGCTGGACTTTTTCGACAGACTGACAGCTGACGTGAAAATCACGTCAGCTGTTTAATTCAGCGCTTTATCTTGTCTGTAAGCTTGCGCACGGCGTCGGCGAAAGCACGCAGATCGCGGTTCGAGCGTCCCTCGCAGCTGCGCACGGCCTGCATAAGCGCATCGGCGGCGCGCAGAAGCTCGGTAAACAGCGGATTGACCTTGCGCTCGGCCGACGGAGCTTTCGGCGTTTTAACAATGGGCCTGCCCTGCGTCACGACTGTGAAGCGGCCGGCCGCAATGTCAAACTCGGTGCCGCTGTATGGTGCAAATGCGCGGTAGCCGAGCTCGTTATTCAGGCAGGCTGTGAAGCTGTCGGCACTTTCGGGGTCGCCGTGATTGACGAAAACAAGCTCCGGCTTTTCGGAGAAGCCCTTGAGCCATGCGATCAGTCCTTGCTTGTCGGCGTGGCCGCTGACACCCGGAAGCGAAGCGATCTCGGACTCGACCTCGATCTCCTCGTTGAAGAGCTTTACTTCCTTTGCACCGTCGTGCAGTGCGCGGCCGAGCGTTCCGACCGCCTGGTAGCCGACGAACAGGACAAGACACTCCGGACGCCACAGATTGTGCTTAAGATGGTGGCGTATGCGGCCGGCATCGCACATGCCGGATGCAGAGATTATGACCTTCGGAGTTTTATCCTCGTTTATGGCCTTGGATTCCTCCTGACTTACCGACAGACGGAGTCCGGGGAAGCACAGCGGATTTTCGCCCGAGCGGATAACGGCCTGCATTTCCTCGTCAATATAGCTCGAGTCGCACTGCAAAAACACGCTCGTTGCCTCGATGGCAAGGGGACTGTCAACGTAAACGGGAAAGTCGGAATGCCCCGTTACAAGGCCGCGATTTTTGATCTCGCGGATAAAATACAGCATTTCCTGCGTTCTGCCGACAGCAAACGAGGGGATCACGACATTGCCGCCGCGGTCGAGCGTGCGCTGGATGCATGCGGAAAGCTCGGCAATGTAATCGGGGCGCTCATCGGCGTGGTTGCGGTCACCGTAGGTGGACTCGATCACGAGGTAATCGGTTTTGTCGATGTGCTTCGGGTCGCAGAGTATCGGCTGATCGAGGTTGCCTATATCGCCGGAGAAGACGATCTTCTTTTCGCAGTCGCCCTCTTTGAGCCAGATCTCGATAGCTGCCGAACCGAGCAGATGCCCGACATCGGTGAAACGGATCGTGACCGATTCGTTGACCTGCACCTGGCTGCCGTATTCGCATGGGTGCAGCAGCTTCATAAGCCCTGCAACATCATCAAGATCGTAAAGCGGCTCGATGGCGGCTTCACCGCGGCGCATCGCCTTGCGCGATTTCCATTCGGCGTCGGCCATCTGTATGTGCGCGCAGTCGCGCAGCATTATGTCCAGCAGCGAGCATGTAGCGCCCGTGGCGTACACGGTGCCGCGGAAGCCGTTTTTATAAAGCAGCGGCAGCAGACCGGAGTGGTCAACGTGCGCGTGCGTCACCAGCGCAAAGTCGAGCACCGATGCCGCGACCGGCAGCTCCTGATTTTCAAAAAGGTCCTTGCCCTGCTCCATACCGCAGTCGATAACACCTTTTTTGTCGCCGACTTCGAGAAGAGTGCAGCTGCCGGTGACCTCATGGGCAGCGCCTAAAAATGTTACCTTCATGCTTCTGACCTCACAGCTCCGGAGTCCAGCCGTCGGCAAAGCCTGCGTCGGCCTTGGGCTTTGTAAGCTCAACATAGTAGCCTGCGTAGGTCAGATTCATGTACGGCAGCACGAAGAACTGCACCAGAACGCCGAAGCCGATAACGCTGATGATCTGTGCAATGATCGACGGTCCGATTGCGCCGGCAAGCCATTCGCTGACTGAGTCGGCAATGCCGATAAGCAGCGTCCAGCCGATGAAGCTAAGATCCATCCAGAACAGCTCACCCTTGTGGCCGACCATAAGGCGCTTGCTTTCGCTTATGCACTGCAAAGCGCTCATCTCCGGGTGCTCAAGCAGCAGATACAGTGCCATGCGATAGCGGTACACGGCGATTATACCGGGGATAATGAACAGCAGCGACCAGAGGAAAACGAATATACCCTCGAGGATGTACAGCCAGATGACACGGAAGAACATGCCGAACGCATCGAAAAGGTTCCAGTAGCTTGTTTGCATTCCACGCACCGTGCGCAGGCAGTAGATCGTGAAGCCGGCGCCGATCACAAGCGACACTATGCCTACGGCGAGATTAAGAAGAGCTGCGCCCGGAGTCGGAAGGGCCTGCTCGATCGCATAGGCAAACTGATCCGGATCAAAGCTGTCGTATGCGCCTGTGCCAAAGCCGACGTCATAGCCGATACCAAACTGCTCATAAACCGACTGAAGCTCAAACGACGAGCCGCCGACAAGCTTATACGATAGGAAGCCGAGCACCGAGATGATGAGAAGATATATGATCGCGGTAACAACGGGCTTGGGTTGGGCGGTGCGAATGAGGTTTTTCGACTGCGCCTTCAATTGCTTTCTGTCCATATGTCAGACCTCCTGATAGTTATGCTGCAATTATATCATCATATGCCGCAAAATAACATAGCAGCGGCAAAAAAATATTAAACTATGATAGTTTTTCGGGTTCAAAGCAGCTTCCGTTGAAGTACCACAGCTCATCAAAGCCGCAGCTGCGAGCTATCTGCTCGCACAGGTCAAAGGCGCAGCATATGCTGCTTGCCGAGTGCGAATCCGAGCTTATCACGATGCGTCCGCCTATATCGTGAAGGTGGCGCAGAAGCTCCGGCGAGGGATAGGGTGTCGTTCTGTAGCCACGGCTTATAGCGCCCGTGTTCATCTCGAATATTTTCCCGGCGGCATTGAGCGTCTCCATCGCGGCAAAGGCTGCGTCGCGGTACCATGAGCTTTGCGTGTCGTACAGTGCGCCCTGCTCGTTGTACTTCGTCAAAAGGTCGAAGTGCCCGACGATGTCCACCTCGGGTATCTGCGCCATAGATGCGTAGTTTGCAAAAAACACATCAGCGGCCTTCTCGGCCCCGCCGAAGTGCTCGATGAGCGCAATTGCCCGCTCGCGCGTGGAGTCAACATAGAAGCCGTCGAGCACATGTCCCGAGCCGATGATATATTCGTAGCCGTCGAAATTTTTCTCGGCCGCGGCATCGTATTCAAGGCCGGTGTACAGCGTGATCTTTCCGGCATATTTTTCTTTCAGGCGCTGCATTTCGAGCTTGAAGGCGGCCTCTTTTTCCTTCGGCGTGCACCAGTCCTCGCCGTCCATCGGAGCGTGCGCGCTTATGCCCAGCGAGCTTAGCCCGTGCTCCATTGCCGCGCAGACCATCTCCTCGGGCGTGCTCGCCCCGTCGTCAAACGTCGTGTGGCAATGCAGATTTTGTTTTACCATAGCTTTTCTCCTGTGTGTCGATTTATCAGGCCTATGTTAGCATATCGCCGCCCGACAGGCAAGAAAAAGTCCGCCGCGATCACTCGCAGCGGACGTATCATTGAATAGCGGATAATATAGAACAAAACTCCGTCCTCAAACGAGAACGGAGTCTTGGCTTTGGTGGAGCGAAACACGCTATATCCGAACACGAGAGCGTAGCGGTGTTTCGCCCTGATATGTTGAAGGTGAAGACGATTCTTCTCCCTTTGTCCCCTTCATCATAGACATACACCGAGTTCACCAGCGTGTCTATCACCCTACGCTTGTACTCGACATCATCTATATTGCCACTCTTGAACGAGTAGAGCCAGTACATTATGCGCTCTTTCGTCAGGTGTGGCTTTTTCATTTCCTCGCTGGCGATTCTTCCCTCTATCTCGTTCTTCTCAAGTTCCAGCTCGTCCATCCTCTCCTTGGTGGACGGAGTGATAATCCCTTGCTCGATGGCAGTCATGAGGTTCTTGATTTTCTTCTTAACCTCTTTCAGCTCGTTTCGTAGACCATCAATATAGGTGGTGTCAGCAGACTCCTTCTCGATAATCTCCATGGCCTTGACCGCAATGCGCTCTATGTTTTCATCGGTCAGCACTTTTTGGACAGTGAAGCGAACCACCAACTCCTCCATCCAGTCTTTCTTCTCCACGGCCTTATTACACTTGTGCTTGCGCTTGCGCTCTATGCACTTGTAGTAGTGATGGAGCTTTCCAGACTTTGAAGTGCCGCTCTCTCCCACCATGGAGGAGCCGCAGTGACCGCAAAACAGTTTGGCGGTGAGAAGGTAATCGTCCTTGGCCTTGTTCCTCGCACGGGCTGAATAGTTGTGCTTGAGAGTAGCTTGAACCTTGTCAAACAGCTCCCGGCTTATGATGGGCGGGACACCACCCTCCACCACGACATCCGCAAACCGATATACGCCTATGTACCTGTCGTTCTTCAACATGGTGCGTAGGCTATTTTTGTTGAACGCATTTCCTCGTGCGGTCTTATAGCCACGCTTGTTGCACTCGTTGATGATTTGCGTAGCCGACATACCGTCAGCGTACATCTGGAAAATCTCTTGAACGATTCTTGCTCCAACGGGGTCTATCTTGTACCTTCTGTCTTCGCCCACCGTGTACCCCAAGGGCATACCGGCTCCACCGTTGGCAATGCACTGCAATGCGTTTTCCTTCATGCCCCGTTTGATGTTGCGTGACAGGTTCTCCGAGTAGTACTCGGCATACCCCTCCAACACGGACTCAAGGATAATGCCCTCTGGCGTGTCGGGCATTGGCTGTTTGGCATAGTAGACCCGCACACCGTTCTTTTTCAGTTTTGCTTTGTAGATGGCAGAGTCGTACCTATTTCGAGCGAAACGGTCAAGGGTATACATTATCACCGCTTCAAACTGCCCCTTCTCGCTGTCCTTTATGAGCCGTTGGAAGCTCGGTCGATTGTCGGTTTTTCCTGAGATTGCCTTATCGCAGTACTCACCGATGATGGTCATTCCGTTTTTCAGCGCAAAGTCGTGACACTCCCGAAGCTGTCCCTCTATGGATTCTTCCCGCTGGCTATGGCTCGAATATCTGGCATAGATTACCGCTTTCGTAGTATCACCTCCAACGCCTTTTTACGCATGAGCAATTCTATGGGGACTATCTTCTCCGTTCGCAGGAACTTCTTTATCCCCCTCCAATTCTTCACGGTTCTCATATTCGTAGGCCATGCTCATGAACTCGTGTTTGCTCCGTCTGGAAAGCGAACGGTAGATTCTGAGCAAATCTTCTTCGTCCTCGTTCTGAGGGGTGTCCTTCGGAGCGAGGTCTTCTTCGTCCATGAAGAAGTCAATGACGGAACAGTGCAGGATTTTAGCCATTGCTACCATTTCTTCTTCCTTGGGCAGAGACCCCTTGTTGATTGCACTGGTGAACGAGGACGAACCCTTTACCTCTTTCACAACCGCCGTGAGGTTTGTCCCACGCTCAAGGCAAATCCGATTGATGTTCTCTTTGAAAGACATTGCAATTCTCCTTCCGCAAATTTTAATTCGGATTATTTGAATTACCCCCTTGACAATTCGCAAAAGAAGAACTATAATAAGACCAAGAAGTTCGGGAATGGCGAATTGACAATAAGAAGCCGACCCCCTTGAAAGTGGCAGTTTCGAGGAGGTTGAGGTTTGATTACTCCTATAAGAATAATAACATCAATTCGGCTTACTGTCAAGGCAATTCTCGTTTTCTGAATCATGAGAGGAGGTAAAAGCATGAGTCATATTCAGGAGCGAATGAAGCGGCTTGGTATTAAGCAGGTGGATTTGATTCTTGAACTGCGTAAGCGAGGTATCACAGTTCAGCCACCCGAAATGTCGAGCATTGTTCGTGGGGTCTATACCTACCCCAAAGCTAAGGTGGTTCTGGATGAATGTGACAAAATCCTCACTGAATACGAGTCTCAGTGACTCCCAAGTATCAGACCTCGCACGACCCTTGATGGGTCTCTTGGAGAAGTTCTATGCAGACCCGAAAAATGAGGAGGATTTTCAAAAATGGCTACGCAATGTAGAGAAAGCAAAAAGAGACCCAAGTACAACCTGAAAAAGCTCGGTGTCTTCCTTGCCGTGCTGGTGCTGGCAGGAGGAGCGGCAGGTTATCTGCTTGGAGTTCTCACCACACCGCACAAGACGGTGACTGTCACCGAGACCATCGAAGTCCCGGTTCACGAGACGGACGGTTTACCGCAGGAGACCGAAGTGTTCCTGTTCGATGTTCCCCTGTCAGACTCTTTGCAGAGGTACATCTACGAAATCTGCGCAGACGAAGGTGTCCCGGTGACACTGGCTCTCGCCATGATTGAACATGAGAGCGGATTCAACCCGGAGGTGGTAAGCTCCACCAACGATTACGGTCTCATGCAAATCAATGCCATAAACCACGAGTGGCTTGAGGAGAAGTACAGAACGGCTGACTTCCTCAATCCGTACCAGAACGCTTTCTGCGGTATCACCATCATCGGTAGCTACATTGAAAAGTACGGTGATTACGGCAAGGCTCTTATGGCATACAACATGGGAAATTACGGAGCGCAAAAGGCATGGGAGAACGGGGTCACAAGCACCGCCTACTCCACAAAGATTCTCGGCCTTATGGACGAGTACGAGGAGGTGTTACGCAATGACAAACAAGAAGCTCGGAAATAGCTTCGAGTCCGTCTTCTGCGAAATCCTCTTTCAACAGGGATTCTGGTGTCACAACCTCGCCCAAAACCAAGCTGGGCAACCCGCTGATGTGATTGCGGTCAGAGACGGCAAGTCTTATCTGATTGACTGCAAAGTCTGTTCGAGAGGGAGATTCCCATTCTCCCGTATCGAGGACAATCAGCACACCGCCATGAGAGCTTGGCAGGAAAGCGGGAACGGAACTGGCTGGTTCGCCCTCAAGTGCGAAGGATACATCTTCATGCTCGATTATGACACGCTGAAACGCCTGTCCAAGACTCAATCGAGTATCAGCTTCAAGGACATGTGCTTCTATGGGCAGGTACTGGAAGCGTGGGTGGTGTTTGCATGATAATCACCGTCTCGAACACTCTGACCATCGACAACCCCTCGGCAGAACTGCTCGTGTGGTGCAGTAAGCACATGCGGATTGCGAACCCTGAGTACCAGAAGAAAGTCCGCATGAACCTGTGGCTCGGTAACACACCGAAGACCCTCTGCCTGTACGAGCAGAGAGGAACCAGTATAGTCCTACCGTTCGGAACGCTGAGGTCACTCCCTGAGTCCGTCCGAAAGAACGCTGTCTTCATAGGCGATTTTAAGGCCGCTGAGGAGGTCTCTTATGGAGGGGTAGATATTCCCCTCTATGACTACCAAAAGGCCGCTGTGGACGCTGTGGCGGCTGGACAGTACGGTATTCTGCAAAGCCCCGCTGGTAGCGGTAAAACGCAGATGGGAATTGCCCTTGTGAAGCGGTTTGGGAAGAAAGCCCTCTGGCTGACTCACACGCTGGACTTGCTCAGGCAGAGCAAAGAACGAGCAGAACTGTACATGGACAAGCGGGTTATCGGAACCATCACCGAGGGCAAGGTCAATATCGGAAGCGGTATCACCTTTGCCACCATCCAGACCATGTGCAAGCTCAATCTGGCTCAGTACAAAGACCTGTGGGACACCATCATCGTGGACGAGTGCCACCGCTGTTCCGGGACACCGACCGCCATGACGCAGTTCTACAAGGTGCTGAACAGTCTGTCTGCTCGGCACAAAATCGGTCTCTCGGCAACGGTACATCGGTCTGACGGCATGATTGAAGCCACCTACGCCCTGCTCGGTCATGTTATCTACACCGTTCCTGACAAGGCGGTGGGTGACAAAATCATGAAGGTTGGTATTCTCCCCGTTGCGACAGGGGTGGAACTCAGCCGAGATTGCCTGAACACCGATGGGACACTGAACTACACGAAGATGGTCACTTACCTCACCGAAAACCTACGCCGGGAGGAAGTGATTGTGAACACCATCAAGCTCAACGAGGGCAAGAGCTGTCTGATTCTCTCCGACCGGCTTAGTCACTTGGAACACCTCATGAACTGGCTACCAGCGCACATGAGACGGGACGCTGTGATGGTGAGCGGCAAAATGACAACGAAGAAGGGCAAAGCGGAGCGAGAGAAAGCCATTGAGGACATGCGCTCAGGTAGGAAAAAGTACCTGTTCGCAACCTACTCTCTGGCGAAAGAGGGGTTGGACATACCCCGCTTGGAGCGGCTGTTCCTCACCACCCCTCAGAAGGACTACGCTGTCGTGACGCAGAGCATTGGCAGAATCGCTCGTGTCTTCGATGGCAAAGCAGAACCTATCGCCTATGACTTCGTTGACGATGTCGCATACCTCGTGAAGTCCTACAAAAAGCGTTGTACCACCTACCGTAAAAACGGCTGTTATTTCGTGGAATAGGAGGTGAACCAGTGAGACTGATTGTCTACGATGTGGAGGTCTTCTGCGAAGACTGGCTTGTGGTCTTCAAGGACACGGAGACCGGCAAGTACACCATCGTCCACAACGACAACGAGGAGCTGAAACAGTGCATTACTGAGGACAACATCTATGTGGGTTTCAACTCCAAGCACTACGACCAATTCATCATCAAGGCTATCTGCTGTGGCTTCGTCCCGCAGGAAGTGAAAGCGGTCAATGACTACCTCATTGGAGGTGGTCAGGGTTGGGAATACCCCGCCCTGAGGGATTTTTTCTTCCGCTTCAACAATGTGGACATCAAAGACGATATGCAGATGGGCTTGTCCCTCAAGGCCATTGAGGGTCACTTAGGACTGTCCGTTGAGGAGTCCACCGTCCCCTTCGACATCGACCGGGCTTTGACCGAAGACGAGCTGAAAGAGACCGCCAAGTACTGTATGCACGATGTTGATACGACTGAGCGGCTTGTGGAGCTTCGGAAGGACTATCTCAAAAACAAAGTCCACATTGGCAAACTGGCGGGGCTGGACGATGTGAAAGCCATGGGCATGACCAACGCCAAGCTGACCGCCGCCCTGCTGAAAGCGACCAAGCAACCCCATGACGATGAACGCAAGTATGTGTACCCTTCGCACCTCAAGCGAGAGTACATCCCGCAGGAGATTTTCGATTTCTTTGACAAGATGTACGACCCGTCAATCTCGGACACGGAGCTGTTCAGCGAAAAGCAGACATTCTCCATCGGCGAGTGTCCCGGTGTCGTGGGATATGGTGGTATTCACGCCGCAATCCCGAACTACTTCTTCGAGGAGACCGATGAACGGGTTATCCGCAACAAGGATGTGGCGAGTTACTACCCGCACCTCATGACGCTGTGTGGTTACACCTCCCGCAACATCCCCTCGGCGCAGGTCTTCGAGGAAGTGCTGGAAACCCGTATGAAAGCCAAGGCAAGCGGAGACAAAGCCACCGCAAACGCCCTCAAGCTGGTTGTGAACACGACCTACGGCGCACTGCTCAACAGGTACAACGACCTGTTTGACCCCCTCATGGGACGCTCTGTGTGTATCACCGGGCAGTTGTTCCTCCTTGAGCTGGCTGAACACCTGTACGCTGACATTCCGGGGCTGAAAATCGTCCAGCTCAACACGGACGGTATCATGGTCGAGTGCAATCGAGCCGACCTCGGAAAGCTGGACGAAATCTGTGACGAGTGGCAGAAGCGCACCGGCTTTGAGCTGGAAGAAGACTCCGTAATGAAGATTGCGCAGAAGGATGTGAACAACTACATCGAAGTGCAACCGAGCGGAGAGGTCAAAGAAAAGGGCGGCTATCTTGTCAAGGGCATTTCCAGCGTGGGTGCTTGGAAAATCAACAATTCCTGCTGTATCGTTGCGACCGCTCTCCGAGAGTACTTCGTTCACGGTACACCTGTGGAAGACACCATCAATGGCTGTGACGATATTTTCCAGTTCCAGATTATTGCAAAGGCTGGGGCGAAATATCGTGAAGCATATCACCTTGTCGATGGCGTACAAGTCCCGGTACAGCGAGTGAACCGGGTATATGCAACGGCAGACGAGCGATACGGGAAGCTGTTCAAAGTCAAGGCTGAGAACGAGTCTACCGCCAAAATCGAAATGCTCCCGGAGCATTGTATCATCGACAACGATAACCACCTGACCATTGCCGATGTGGACAAGCAATTCTACATCGAAATGGCACGAAAGCGAGTCAATGACTTTTTGGGTATCAAGCCCGAAAAGAAGAAAACAACAAGGAGGACAAAAGCAATGGCAACGACCACTAAAACCGAGAATGTCTATCAGAAACTCATTAAGGCAAGAGAGCAGTTCCTCAACGCCGATGTCCAGAAGACCGGCAAGAACATGCACCTGTCGTTCAAGTACTTCGAGCTGGACGATATTGTTCCCCCGGCAATCCGTATCTTCTCGGCAATCGGTCTCGTGCCTGTGGTGAACTTCACCGCTGATACCGGCACTATGACGATTATCAACACCGACAACCCGGAGGACACCGTTTCGTTCGTGGCTCCCTTCAACCAGATTGCTCCCATCATGAGCAACACCGGCAAACAGGCCACCAATGAAATGCAAGCTCTCGGTTCGTCCATCACCTACATGCGCCGCTACCTCTACATGATGGCACTGGACATCTGCGAGAGCGACACCATTGACGCAAACGCTGGCAAGCCTGTCCTTGCTGACACCGCTCCCGCCCCCGCCGCTCCCAAGGCTCCCGCTACTCCCCAACAGCGTCAGGAGGTCAAGGAGGAGCTGACCGCACCGGCTGACAATGCCACCACCTTGCAGATTAAGGGTCTCAAGAGCGTCCTCAAGAAGCTCAAGGACAGCGACCCCACCAAGGAGGAGCTGATTGCTCAGATTGCAGTGCAGACCAAGGGGTTCACCGAAATCAGCAAGTCCGACTGCGAAGCCCTGATTACCCGAATCACCGCCATGCTGGAAGGAGGAAATGAGTGATGAAGTGGCTTGACTCCAAGCAGATTCAGATTACGCCGCCCAAGCGCACCAAGAAAGTCACCGGCACACGCTTTGCCACCATTCTCGGCCTGAACCCTTGGTCTACCCCGTTTGAAATGTGGTGCGCTATCACCAAGACCTACGAGAAGCCCTTCGAGGACACCATCTACACCATTGCCGGTAAGACCATCGAGCCGAAACAGGCCGAGTACATGAAGAAGTCCTACGGCATGGACTTGATTACTCCCACCGACCGCTACGGGCAGGACTACTTCAACAAGACTTGGGGCGATTTCTTCCCGGAGAACCCCTACTTCGGCGGCATGTGGGACTACCTCGGTGTGGACGAGAACGGCACGGTGGACACCGTACTCGAAATGAAGACCACCAAGCGTATCGAGGACTGGCAGAATGACGCTCCTGAGTACTACGCATTACAGGCGGCTCTCTACGCCTACCTGCTCGGTGTGGACAATGTCATTATGGTCGCTTCCTTCCTTGAGGAGAAGGACTACGAAGACCCGTCCAAGTTCGTCCCCAACATCAAGAACACCATCACGGTGGAGTTCAAGGTCAGTGAGCGTTACCCGGACTTCGAGCGCATGGTCGCTGAGGTGAAGTCTTGGTGGGGCGAGTATGTGACAGGTGGTATCTCCCCGGTCTATGACGAGAAGAAGGACGCTGAGATTCTGGCGGCTCTGCGCACTCACAATCTCACCCCGGACACCGACATTGACGCTCTCATTAAGGAAGCCGAAGGTCTCAAGAAGGAGGTCGATATGACCGCCGCCGCAATCGCCGACAAGGAGAAGCGGCTGAAAGAGATTTCCGACATCATCAAGGAACACGCCATGACGCAGTTCCGTGACGGTGACAAGAAGGTCGAAATCAAGGGTTCGACCTACACTTGGACGGTATCTCGTTCGGAGACCACCACCATCGACAAGAAAGCTCTGGAAGCTGACGGTCTGCTTGAGAAGTACCAGAAGAAGTCTGAGCAGTACCGCATGACTGTGAAATAAGGAGGACTATCATGAAGTTTCAGAAATTCGTAAAGGCTCTTGGGTCTGACGGTATCGTGTACAATCGCAAGAACGGTGAACAGTGGCTTGCTTCCGAGCGGGTGTTCATGAAAATCCCGGAGGACATCTGTAGCGTCACCTGCGCTGACATTGCCGACATGCCCGATTTCGTGGAGAACATCATCAACTACGACAGCTTCACCAATCCCTGCGACCTCACCAGAGCTGTCATGCCGTATGCCGATGGGGTCATTAAGGACTGCGTCCGCATTTACGAGACCGAGGACAGACTGAGCAAGGTTGCCATTGACAACGGCTCCTACGCCCTCATTGAGCGCAGTGACACTGTCGAAATGTACGCTCAGTTCGATACCGAGAGCGAGACCAGCGAGGGCAAGGCTCTGGTTATCAAGCGTCCCGCCTGTCTCGTCTCTGACGAGGAAGTAATCGGCCTGATTTTCCCGACCGATTACGAGGAGTGAGGTGAAGACCATGTATATCGACCCGTTTGTGGCTGGCGTGGTTTCTACCATTCTGGTTGAGCTGATTCTGATTGTGGGCTACGCCATGTATGTGAGCGCAAAGAAGAAGTAAGGAGGACAAAGACAATGGCACGAATCCCGATGACGAGTGGTTTCACTCTCATTCCCGAAGGAACCTATGTGTTCCGTGTGTATGCCGCTACCTATGACGAGGAGTTTGGCAAGATTGAGGTCAAGCTGGTGAACGCCGCTGGCATGACCCATACCGAGCGATTCTCCATCAAGGACAACAATGACGAGCTGAACGAAAAGGCTTTGAACGCCTTTTCCTACTTCGCCAAGACCGTGATGGGTGACTACACCTTGGAAGACATCGACCCGGCAGAGCTTATCGACCACTTCATCTGTGCTGAGGTGGTACACACCAAGCTACCGTCCAACAAAGACCCGAACAAGACGGTCACTTTCGCCAACCTCGGCGAGAAGTCCCCGGCAGAGTACTTCGACACTGAGCCGGTTGCCCGTGCGCTGACGCTCGGTAAGACCGAAGCCGTCCCCGCCACTGCGAAACCTGCTACCGCCCCGGCTCCCGCCGCTCCCGCCGCTCCCGCTCCTGCGGCAAAAGGGCTTGACCTTGACGCTCTGCTCGGCGGTCTGTAATTCGTGGCAATCAAGTGTTGCAAGGACTGTGTAGCACCCAAACGCCATGCCGGTTGTCATGCCACTTGCGCCCAATACCTGTCTGAGAAGCAAGAATATGAAAAGCTCAAGGAGAAGGAGCGCAAGTGGCGTGAAACCATGAATGGCCTTTACACGCAGAGGGAGCGGGCTTTACGCAGGGCTTTGCGGAGTAGGAGGAAATGATATGGAGATTGCAAAGGACGATATGGGGAAAGCGAAGCTCTCCCTCGTCCCGGTTCAAATCATTCGTGACATTGCGGTCGTTCGGGAGTATGGCACGGAGAAGTACCACGACCCCGATAACTGGAAGAAAGTCGAACTGCAACGCTATATTGACGCTTTTTACCGGCACTGGCTGTCCTTCATCGAAGACAACAACTCCAAGGACGCTGAGAGCGGTATCGAGCATTACAAGCACATGGCTTGCAACATGGCGTTCATCTGTGAACTGATGAAGGAGAAAGCCAATGACTGAATTAGAACGAGTACAGCTTTTTGAAGCCGCAGGTCTGGACAGAATCGTGTCTCGTGAGTTCAAGACCTACCTGATGGAAAACGGCTTCTTTCACGCCCCGGCAAGCACCAAGTACCACGGGGCATACGAGGGCGGTCTGTTCGACCATTCGCTGATGGTGATGAACACGCTCGTAGACCTGTCTGCGAAGAACAGTCTGAAATGGCGCAGAGTGGAAAGCCCCTTCATTGTGGGTATGTTCCACGACCTGTGCAAAATCGACCAGTACCGCCACCCCATCAAGGAGACGCTTTATGTCGGCTCCGAGGAGACCACCATCTATGACGAGCAAGCGTGGGAGTACAACCCCAACACGCTCGTCAAGGGACATGGAGATAAATCGGTCATTCTCCTGTCTCAGCACATGACGCTGACCGAGGAGGAGTCCATGTGTATTCTCTACCACATGGGTGCTTTCACCGACAAAGAGCATTGGAGGAGCTTCACTGACGCTGTTCATAAGTTCCCGAATGTACTGTGGACACATCAGGCAGACATGATTGCGTCTCATGTGGTAGGTGTCTGATATGCCGGTATTCAAAAAGAACAGAGGTCACATCTTCGGTGTGAAGTTCAGCACCAAGGAGCAGAAAGCCATTGACGCTGAAATACTCCGTCAGTGCGCCGAGTTCGACAGAAAGAACGAGCTTGAAATGGACTCCGTCATTCTGTGGGTTCTGCATGAGCGGTTCGGCTTCGGGAAGAAGCGGCTGAGGAGGTTCTTTGAGAGCTATGCCGCCGAGCTGGACGCTCTGGAAAAGCGGTACGAAATGGGCAACGAGGACATGGCTTGGCTGTGTAGGCACAAGCTGGAACGATACGGCATTGACATTGCCGAATGGAACAAGGAGGGCAAACAATGAACTATAAGCTGAAAAGCGTGAACGGGAAAGTGACTTTCCTGCTTCGCACCGGCAAGGACTTGGTGAAAAACCAGATGGCGGTTGCTTCCGCTCAGCACATCATCGACCACGGTGAGATGAAAAAGTCCGATGTGGAGGGCTACCCCATCAATATCAACAACGAGTGGTACTTCGAGGGCGAGGTCTTCAAGCGCACCACTCCCAAGAAGACTGAGGACAAAGCGGAGGTTGAGGAATGAGAACTTTCTATACCGATTACATCCAGCACTGCATGAAGTTCTACGCTCGACACCCCAACCCCAAGTTCCGCTCTGACGCTGACAAGCAGAACTGGTACGCCTGTGAGAACGCCTTGAAGGGCTTCACCGACAGCGAAAGAGAGATTCTGCTGTTCATCTATCGGGAGGGCGATACCATTCCCGATAATGTCTACAAGGTCTCTGTGACCAAGAACATCAAGCAGGACAGAGTGTGGGCTTTGGTCAACGAGTTGGAGCGCAAGGTCGCTAAGAGGAGGAACCTGATTTGACACGCTACGAGAACATTCCCGAAGAACTGAAACAACTGAATCAGTGGGTCTGTACTCGTAGCGACAGCAAGGTTCCGATGAAAGCGACCGCACCAGAAGCCGCTTCCTCCACCAATCCCGAAACATGGTCTTCCTTCGACATGGCTTACAAGGCCGTGTCGGAGGGACACTATGACTACTGTGGGTTCGTGTTCGATGATAACGGCTATGTGGGGATTGACATTGACGATGGATATGACCAAGACGGTTTTCTTTCCCCTCTGGCGGCAGAAATCATAGGGCTGTGTGAAAGCTACACCGAGAAGTCCAAGAGCGGCAGGGGCTTTCACATACTGCTTAAGGGGACTCTCCCCTTCAAGGGAAAGAACAACCTTGCAGGGGTGGAGATTTACAAGGCGGCTCGGTATTTCATTATGACCGGCGATACGCTCCTGTACGACACCATTGTGGAAGACCAAGGAGCCATTGATTGTGTGGTGGAAAAGTACTTCCCTGAGACCAGAGAGGAAAAGGCCGGGGAGCGATACGGCGGCAGGATTTATTCTCCGATATGGAGTCTTCCTGAGAACAACCGCATAAAGCTCCGTCCCGTTTATCCCCGGATTCCCGATGGGAGTAGAAATATCTGTCTGACCTCTCTCGCAGGTATGCTCCACAATCAGGGGTACAGCAAACAGCAAATCTATGACGAGCTGTTGTACGCCAACATGGTGGCCTGTGACCCGCCCCTCGACCGAAACGAAATCCGAACCATCTGTAACAGCGTGACTCGTTACAAGAGATAAGATATAACACGGAAAAGATAAAAAATATTTCCGAGAGGGTTGACAAATAATCTTTTCCGTGTTATTATCTAATCACAACAAGGCAATAAATTATCTCATTCAGATTAAGGAGGATTACATCATGACTCAAGACTTTTACCGGGGGGGACATCTTCTTCATTGCTCACTCTCCCGTCTCTGGCTCCGAGCAGGGTGGTCATAGACCCGGCGTTATCGTTTCCAACGACCTCGCCAACAGGTACTCTCCCAATGTGGAGGTTGTGTTCCTGACCTCTCAGGAGAAGAAGCCCATGCCCACGCATGTGCCGGTTCAGTGCAAAGTCCCTTCGACCGCCCTGTGCGAGAACATCCAGACGGTCTCGAAGGAACGGCTTGACGGCTTTGTCCGTTCCTGCACGGCTGAGGAAATGAAGCAGATTGACTCCGCTCTGCTGTACTCGCTCGGTATCCGTTCTGCCAGCGTGGAGGAAGCTCCGCAACAGGCGGCGAACACTCCCGACCCGAAAGCTGACATCCAGCGCCGGGAGGAAATCGAGAGAGACCTGTACAAGAATCTGTACGAACAGCTCTTGGAGCGAGTAATGAATAAATAAGGAGGTTCACCATGTTGGTCACACTCATTCAGGCAACACCTGACCCCATCAACACCATTGCGGCAATCGCAAGTATCTGCTATGACAGCGACCCCAAGAACCCGCTTGGGCTGGTGAAGCACCTGTACCGCAACGGACACCATAGCGTGTTTGAGCATATCTACTTCACCTTCAAAATCGAGGGTATCTCCCGTGCCTGTTCTCACCAGCTCGTGTGGCATAGGCACTGTAGCTTCACTCAGCGGTCTCAGCGATACTGCTCGGAGGATGGTTTCTCGGCGGTACTGCCACGCTCTATTGAGGAGCTGGGCGGCAAATGGGATTATGACTCGGTGCTGAGTCATATCGCAGAGTTTTACGAGCTGTCCCAAAAGGTTGGAGTTCCCAACGAGGACGTTCGGTATGTCCTTCCCAACGCCTGTGAGACCTCCCTGTTCCTCTCCTGCAATCTGCGGGAGCTGATTCACATGAGCAACGAACGGCTGTGCCTGAGAGCGCAGTGGGAAATCCGAGAGCTGATGAAGCAGATGGTGTCCCGTGTAGACCCTGCGCTTCACTTCATGCTCGTCCCCAAGTGCAAGAGCGGTCGTATCGTCTGCCATGAGAAGTGTGGAGGTGTTGACGATGGCGAATAAAATGACGGTCAAGGGCTGGGACGAGATTCAGAGTGACTACGAGCGTATGCAGGGAATGTCGTGCGTTCCTGCTGTCATTCGCAAGGTGGCTCAGAACCATGTCTTCGATGAAAACCAGTCCGTGAAGTGGAACCGTGACAAGGTGGCTGAGAACAACGCCGCATACCAAGCGGAGGTTGCTCGTCTCAACACCGCCAAGAACAAGGCGAGAGACGCTATCCATGAGGACATCTACCGTGCCATTCAAAGCGAGGTTGGACACGGGTTGACTCGTGATGGAGCAAGAAAACTTTGGGAATACGCCTACGACAAAGGCCATGCGCATGGAAGCTATGCAATCATAAGCTACCTCGAAGGCCTTCTCGTATTGGTATATGAGGTGCTGGACGATGTCAAACGATAACAAACTCTACTGTCCCCTCCTGCTGGCTTCCCCGGACTTTGAGACAATGTCGGGCTGTGTGTGCTGGAAAGAAAAATGCGCTTGGTGGGTGGAGGACAAACAGAAATGTGCAATCGCAGTAGGAGGTGAACGCAACCGTGGCAAGTGATAGAGAGCTGTTCGAGCTTCGTAACGGCAGAGTCATTATGGACGAAGACCTGTCCGAGAAGATGTACACCATCAAGTCCTACCACCCTGAGAAAGCTGACGAGTACAGCTCCGGGTTCGAGTGGTCGGAAATGGGCATGGCGAACCTGTTTGGGATTCTCTACAACCGGGAAGCTCGTTACTGCACCGAGCATAAGAGCTGGTACACCTACTTCGAGGGCGCATGGCGCAAGGACGAGGGCGCAATCCTCGTCTCGGAGAAAATCAAAGACTTCGTGCGGTTGATGATTCTCTACTGCGGAGAAATCGTGGACGATGAAACCCGTAAGTCCTACACCTCCTTCGTGAACAAGATGGGTGACAGACGCATGAGAGACAGAATCCTCAAGGACGCAACCGGCGAACTGCGTATCTCTGCGACTGACTTTGACGCTGACCCCTATCTCATAAACTGCCTGAACGGAACCTACTCTCTGCGGGACTTCTCTTTCCGGGAAGCCAAGTGGGACGATTTTCTCACCATGCAGACCAACTTCCGTCACACCGTCCGCAGGGACATTCGCTGTGAGCGGTGGGAGCAGTTCATTGACGAGGTCACTCAGAACGACAAGGACAAAGCTGATTTCCTGCAACGCTCCCTTGGCTACTCCATCCTCGGCATGAGCAACGAGGAGTGCATGTTCATTCTGCACGGCAAGACCACCCGCAACGGCAAGTCCACGCTCCTCAACACGATTGAGACCATGCTCGGTGACTACGCCAAGGTTGCCCCTGTCGGTATGATTTGCCGAGGAGACCGGCAAAAGGACGCAGAAGCGGCTTCTCCTACCCTCGCCGGTCTCAAGGGCAAGCGGTTTGTCACCATGAGCGAGTCCAATGAATACGGCAAGCTGGACGAGGAGAAAATCAAGCAGTTCACGGGTGGTGAGGAAATCTCCGCTCGTGCGCTGTACCAGTCGGCAATCACCTACAAGCCGCAGTTCACCCTCTGGCTGTCCTGTAATGACCTCCCGATGGTGACGGACAAGAGCTTGTTCGCTTCCGAGCGTATCAAGGTGATTGAGTTCAACCGGCATTTCTCTCCCGCCGAGCAGGACACTCACCTCAAGGACGAGCTGACCTCTCAGGAAGCCATGAGCGGCATTTTCATGTGGCTGGTGCGTGGGTATATCAAGTACAAGGAACACGGTCTCGCCATGTCTGAGTCCTTGAGGTCTGTCGTGACGAAGTACGAGCGAGAGAATGACCTTGTGCTTCAATTCCTCGAAAACCGCTGTGTGCGAGTCCCGGAGGACGAGAACAACCCCTTCGGTGAGAAGGGCAAGCGCACCAACATCAAGGCGAAAGACCTCTACCAAGCGTTCAAGATGTGGGCGAAGTCCGAGGGAGCCTATGTGCTGTCGGCGAGGAAGTTCAATTCCGAAATGGAGCGTCACCCCGAATGGTTTGACCGCAAATCGACTTCCAGCGGTTTCGTGATTTATTGGGGACTCAAGCTCAAAGAGGTGGTGTAATATGACCCACATTCTCTCCCTCTCCTATGGTAAAGACTCTTTGGCTTGCTTGGAAGCCTGTAAGCTCCTTGGCTATCCCATTGACAGAGTAATTCACGCAGAGGTGTGGGCTACACAGGATATTCCGGCTGACCTTCCCCCGATGGTAGAGTTTAAGAAGAAAGCGGACGCCATCATCAAAGAGAAATACGGTCTCATTGTAGAGCATATCTCAGCTCAGAGAGAGAGAGCGGCTTGATTACGAGTTCTTGTTCTACACCGTGTTCAGCAAGGGAAAGAATGTCGGAAGAATCTACGGATTCCCTATCCAGCGAGGACAGTGGTGTACCTCAGACCTCAAGACAAAGGTTCTTAACCGAATCGCAAAAGGACACCTTCGAGCAGATGTTTTATCACATTCCGACTCGGAAAAACCCGGAGAAACAAGGTTTGATAAAGGGTTTTCCGGGAGTGCTTCAATCGAAGTGGTGTGTGAAGCTCAAGGTACGGTGTTTTCTCAAAGCTCCCTTGCACAAGGAGCTGATACAAATATTGTGCAATACCTCGGCATTGCCGCCGATGAACCCGAACGCATTGAGCGGCACACTCGCCCCGGTATCATTCTCCCATTGGTGGACATAGGTTGGGACGAAGCCTACTGCCGAAAATGGTGCGAGGAAAACGACCTTCTTTCTCCCATCTACACCAATGCGGCGAGAGGTGGCTGTTGGTTCTGTCATAATCAGACTGTAGACCAGCTCCGACTTCTTCGTAAAGAATATCCCGACCTGTGGGAACTGCTTCTCAAATGGGATTGGGATTCACCGATTACATTCAAGCCCGATGGACGAACCGTCCACGACTATGACTTGAGGTTTTATGCTGAGGATTTGGGACTTGTCCCGGCTGATAGGAAGTTCCGTTGGAAAGTCCTCGAAAACCCGAACTTTTTCAAGGAGGAACGCCGATGAAAGTCACAAAATGCACAGGCGAAGGTCAAGGCTCTTGTAAACGCTGTTCCGATAAAGGAAAGTGGAATAGGATTTGGTGCTGTTTTCTCTATAAGATAGAAGGGCTTGAAGGGTGTTATTGCTCCGACTGTGTAAAAGAAATTCTTTCGGAACGAGAGGAGGAAAACGAAAATGTTTGATGTAATCGACAAAAGCACCTTGAAGCCGGGTGATGTCGTGGGAATCAGAATGAAAACTCAAATCAGGTGGGGGTTCTTCCGATACCCGAAAACCATCCCCCTGACTATCGAGCGTATCACCCCGGCTCGTACCAAGTTCGTCATGACCAACGGGGCAGAGTTCGGCAGGAACGACATCTTCTATCCCGTTACCGCAGAGACGAACCATAGAACCCATGTTGCCAAGTGCGCAGAGAAAATCAGCTCCTCTCTTATGGCTCTCGAACGATTACAGAGGGACGGCAAACTTTTCTCGCAGGACGATGATTTCATCGTGAAGTGCGCTGAGCGACTGGAACAGATTTTGCATGAGGTGGTGTAACAAAATGAGTGACCTTAAAATCTTCACTGACAATATCGAACCCGAAGCCCTGAACCAGATTTACACTCTCGTGAAGCAACCCGTCTTCGCTGACTGCAAGGTTCGTATCATGCCCGATGTCCACGCAGGAGCCGGGTGTGTAATCGGCTTCACCGCCGACTTGGGTGACAAGGTGATTCCGAACATCGTGGGTGTAGACATCGGGTGCGGTATGCGCACCGTGGAACTCGGACAAATCGACATCGACTTCGCCGCCCTCGACTCTGCCATTCGTGAGCATATCCCCTCTGGCAGAGAGGTGCGCAAGAGCGAGTATGTTCGTTTCGATATGCTGGACGAGCTTCGGTGCTACCGTCACCTGAAAGACATCGACCGCATTAAGAGAAGCATTGGCACTCTTGGCGGCGGCAATCACTTCATCGAAATCGACATGGACGAGTACGGCAACAAGTTCCTCATTATCCACACGGGAAGCCGCAACCTCGGAAAGCAGGTAGCAGAGTACTATCAGGCTCTCGCCGTGGAGACCATGTCGGGCAAAGACCTGCTGTACAAGCGGCAGGAGCAGTTGATTGCCGAGTACACGGCGCAGGGACGAAAGAAGGAAATCGAGAAAGCTATCCGGGAGCTTCACCGCAAGTTCAGCCCGAACCCTCTCGGTATTCCGAAGGAGCTGTGCTACCTCACCGGCGAGAATCGTGAAGACTATCTGCACGACATGAGAATCTGCCAGCGGTACGCCGCCCTCAACCGCTATGCCATTGCCGAGACCATTCTCGATGTGATGGGCTGGAACCATTGGGGTGGTTTCGAGACCATTCACAACTACATCGACTTGGAGACGAACATGGTTCGCAAGGGAGCTATCTCTGCCAAGGCCGGTGAACTCCTGCTCATTCCCATCAACATGCGAGACGGCTGTATTATCGGCAAAGGTAAAGGCAACCCGGATTGGAACTGCTCTGCCCCGCACGGTGCAGGTCGTATCATGAGCCGTAGCAAGGCGAAGGAGCTGGTGAGTCTCGCCGACTTTGAGGACTCCATGAAGGGTATCTTCACTACCTCGGTCAGTCAGTCCACGATTGATGAAAGCCCGATGGTCTACAAGCCCATGGCAGAAATCGTGGCGAATATCGCCGAGACGGTGGACATTCTCATGGTCATTAAACCTCTGTACAACTACAAGGCAAGCGAGTGAGGTGTGACTATGGACGAACTTTTGGGGCTTATCGCAGACATCAATCCGACTGAAATCGCAAGCCACATTGAGCAAGGAAATCTCGCCGAGTGGTGCGAGGGCTGGCGGCAGGTAGCGACTGTGACGGTCGAAAACCTCAGATTATCCGAATCGGATTGAAAAATCATCAAAAACGACATTTGCGAAATAGTCTTTGTAAGACTACTACTTGTCTTTTCGCAAAGTTATAGGAGAAGTAGTAAAAGTAGTTCAAATCTTGATTTTGCGTAAAAGTCTCCTATAAGGGGGTCTATATAGCGAAAGTTTACGCAAAAACTGATTTTCAACTACTTTAACTACTTTATAAGAACAAGAAGAAAGAGGACTCTTTTGAGCCGAAAGAGGACTCTCTGAGGAGGTAAGAACGACTATGGCAACAAAGAGAAACAACCCGAAGGGCATTGGATTGCCCACGAGTACCAGCTCCCTCACACTTGACGCTGGGGATAATGCCAAGTACACCAGCATGAACCTGCACTTCATGAACATGCCCAAGATTGATTTGCATGACGAGGTTGCGGTACAGAACAGGCTCAATGAGTATTTCAACCTCATGGTGGAGAGCGATATGAAGCCCTCTGTGTCTGGTATGGCTATGGCGTTGGGGATTGACAGGAGAAGACTGTGGGAAATCAAGACAGGTAACACACAAGGCAGTGGAGCCATGGGTGGGCTGTCCTCGTTGCCGCAAGGCGTTACGGACTTGGTAAAAAAAGCGTACCAACTTTTGGAATGTCTGTGGGAGGACTACATGCTCAACGGCAAAATCAATCCTATGGCTGGTGTGTTCCTCGGAGTCAACAACTATGGCTACCAAGATGTCAAAAAGGTCGATGTTGCCCCTGTTCTGCCCACCAACAAGGACAACGACTATGACCCCGACTCTATCCGAGAGCGATACCTTATCGACTCTAACGACTCTGACTCAGATTCCGACAACGACTAACGACTATCGACTATCAAACGACTATCGACTATCGACTATGAAGCCGCCGCTCGAATCCCGGCGAAAACCGGGAGGAAAAGCGGCGGTTTTTCTGTCAAGTCACTTTTTCACACTAACACTTTACTGTAATAAATCAATCAGGGCGGGGTGGCGGTTGTTCCGGGGCGGGTTTCCGTTTTCCCTATATAATGTATAGGGGACAACAAACAATCCAAAAAAGATAAAAAATTTCAAAAAACCTATTGACAATTCGCAAAAGGCGAATTATACTATAATCATAACGGGACAACAAACAATCCGAAACAGATTATAGGAGGTTTCCAAAATGGCTAAGAATTTCAAAATTGCTGACATTAAAAACGATTCTCTTTACAGTGTTTCCCTTATTGATAATTGGGACGGCTCCACGGAAACAAAAACAATGACGGGGGACGAATTGAAAAGTTTTACCAATGCCGCCGCCCATTTATACGACATTCACGCAACAGAAATTGAAGCCCCCGCCGATGAAATGGAGGAAAAGAAAATGACACGCTACGAAAAAATTAAATCCGTTCTTGAGGACATGGACACCGCCGAAATTATCGCCGTTCATAATGAATATTGCAACGAAACGAACAACATGGACGATTATATTTATGAAATGGGCGAATTTGATGAAATTATGGGCAGTATGGAGCCGTGGGAAATTGCAAGGGCTTGTTTTTACGGGCATGAGTTTTGCCCCGCACATGATTATTTCCGTTTCAATGGGTATGCAAATCTTGAAAGTTTCGATTTTGCCCCGGAGGGCAACAGCGGGATTTATATTTCAGATATTGCCGATTATATCGACAGAAACGAGGACGCATTAAACAATGACGAAATTCAAGAAATCTTGGACGAATACGAGGAGGGTGAAAACGATGAATAGATACACATGGACGGAAAACGGCTTTACTTTTAAGCGCATAAACAAGGCGCAAGCACGACGGGCATATAATAACGGGTTGCGGGTGGTTGTTTGTCCCGTGAATTTGCGCCCCGGCTACCCATTCCACCCGGAAATAAGCGTTTCCGGGAAATCCGGGGCAACATTTGATGAAATGTTAAACGCTTTTATTTTCTACAATATCCGAAACAGTGAAACCGGCTATTATCCCGCCTTTTATATCCCGGTTGAAACGGTGGACAGATTCACCGGGGAAAAGCCCACGGCGGGAACATTGGGAACGGTTGAACAATACGCATATAGCTATATGGAGGGTTGAAAAATGGGAGCAGTGAATTATTTTACAAGTGATTATATAACAATGGGCTTGCGCCCCTATGATTTGTGGGAGCTCGAAAACGATCTTGATTTTATGGAGGAAATGCGCCAGGAGTGCGAGGAGTACGGCGGCACGATTGAAAACGCTATAGCCGATTATATTCAATCTTGTTATGAAAGCGATTTTGAAAACATCGAAACGGAATTGAACAAGCACAATTTCCATTATTACCATATCACAATCAAGCCGGGATATTATGAGGGGTTCACGCTTGATATTGAAAACAATTATCCCGTTGCGCTGGATAGTTGGCAAGACAAGCGGGACGCAAACAAGGAAATTACAGAAATAAAGCAATTTCTGATTGATTGCGCCGGGTTGGGGTTGGTGCAATGTTCGCCGGGTTGGTGTACCGGGTACAACGATTATAACGGCACTATTAAAGCGATTAAAGCGGCAATAAAGGAAATGCGGGACGAATTGCGCACAATTCCCACATGGGCACAATATAACCGGGCTTGTTAAAATGGAGGGCTTAAAAATGACAGATTATAACAAAATTGCAATGGACAATCTAAACGCCTTAATGCGTGAAATTGCGGAATATTCCCGAATGGCTGAGGAAATAGGGGAAACGCTGGACAGCTTGAAAGACAGTTTGAAAAAGTACATGGAGGAAAACGGGCTTGATACTATCGCCGGGAGTGAACACAAGGCAAGCTATAAAGCCGTTACCAGTTCCCGCATTGATACTACCGCATTAAAACGGGATATGCCCGAAATTGCCGCACGATATACCAAAACGACAGAAACTCGGCGTTTCCTGTTCGTGTGAGGAGGTGCAAAAAATGGGTTTTCTATTCCTGCTGGTTTTCCCGTTCGTGCTGTTGGCTGAGATTCTGAAACGAAATTGAAAGTACATACCCCCGCCCCTTGTGGGCGGGGCTTTTTTTATGTCCTTTTTTCGTGGCCTGTCATGCCCTGTGTGCGGCGTTTTGCGCCGGGGGTATATCCCAATACCCCCCGCACCCTTGCGGGGCTTGTGGGGCTTTATAGGGGCATTGTGGAGGGTGCTATATATTGGAACTTGTTCATGTGTCCCCTGTCCCGTGTTCCCGCTCCTGTTGTTGTGCGTGTGCGTTCCTGTTGGGCATTGCTGAGGGCTTGCCCCTGTCCTGGTGGCTGTCCTTCATTGCTGAGGGCTTGCCCCTTGCCCCGGTTTCATTGGGGTATATTTCATTGACAGCGGCGGGGGCTTGTGTCAATAGGGTTTCCCCGTGGGCTTGTGGTACTGGTTCCACAATTTCACCGCCCTATTGACACCGGGAGCGGGACGGCGGCGGGGCGGGAGCCTGTCCCCGTGGGCGCACCACCCGCACTCCCTGAGGGGGACGGCGCACCGGGGCAGGAGCCGCAGGGAGTGGCTTGAGTACGCCAAAAATCGAAAAAGAAACAAAAAGGATATAAAATTATCTTTTTTGTGTTGACAACAACCTTTTCAAATGCTATACTAATCTCACAAAGATAACGGAGGTGCATTATGGTACGCAACAACATTGAACTCGATGTGAAGGTCAAGTGCCTTGAATCTCACATGAGCCAGCTCAACCTTGCGGAGAAGATTGGCACGACAGGCCAGTATGTCAACCGCATTATCAAGAAGAAAGACGGTCTGGTGAACAAGACCTTCGTGGAAATCATGGAAGCTCTTGGCTACGACATCGAGCTTACCTATGTGAAGCGGGAGGGATAACGGAGGTGGGTACATGAGGGTCGGTTATGTACGAGTAAGCACCGCAGAACAAAATCCGGCAAGGCAGATGGAACTCATGAAGTCCCTTGGTGTGGAGAAGGTCTACCACGAGAAGCGCAGTGGTAAGAACACCGACAGGCCGCTGTTCAACGAAATGCTCTCGTTCCTGCGTGATGGTGACACCCTGTATGTGGAGTCGTTCTCTCGCCTATCCAGAAGCACACGAGACCTTCTTGCCACGGTCGCAACGCTGACCGAGCGTGGTGTGAACCTTGTCTCCGAGAAGGAGAAGTTTGACACCAGCACCCCGCAAGGGAAGTTCGTGCTGACCGTGTTTGCGGCTCTCGCCGAGTTCGAGCGGGAAAGCATTTTGGAGAGACAGCGTGAAGGGATTGAAATTGCGAAGTCCGAAGGAAAGTACAAGGGGCGCAAGCCGATTCCAGCCAATGAGCGGTTCTTCACCGTGGCAAATGCGTGGGCGGCTGGCAAAATCCCGCTCAAGGACGCAATCGAGGAGTCGGGGATGTCCCGCTCCACCTTCTTCCGCAAGTGCAAGCAGTACGAAATCAGCAGAAGAAGTAGTTAAAGTAGCGGAAAATCAGGTTTTGCGTGTAACTTCCTCTTAGTATGCGCACATTAGGCGAAAGTTTACGGAAAAATCGAAAATCAACTACTTTGACTACTTGATTGGAGGGTAAGACCATGGGGCAATACGATAATTTTCACAACACCAGGAACATCGAAAAGGCGCAGAGGAAGCTCGACAAGCTCCTGAAAAAGCGGAAGCCAGACCAGTATCAGATTGATTTGGCGAAAGAAGCCCTCTCCCAAGCGAAGTTGTTTGAGAGCTGTCAGATTTTCAAGAGTTTCAGCGGGTATGCACCGAACGAGAACATCATGTTCAGTGACGATAACCGAGTGATATGGTTCGTCAAATACCTTATCCCCTACGATGAAATCATCTCGTACTCTATCGTGGAGAATGTGGTGCAGAAAGCTCAGACGCAGACCACGAGCAAGGGTGTTATCACACGGGCTATCATCGGCGGGGCTATTGCAGGTGGCGTTGGGGCTGTCGTTGGAGCGGCTTCGGCGGGGTCGAAATCTCAGACCACCTACTACAACGAGGGCGAAGGGTTTTTCATGCAAATCTTCACGAAGAACGGTGAGCGGTATAGCTGTCACATCGAGAACAGCGGGTTCATCGGGAACAAGGTTCATCCAAAGTGGCTTGAGCTTGGGACAAAGCTCCAATCCATCATTGACGGGAAGGTATAATCGAGATTATTGAATGGCGCATGATTGCGAGAGCGAAAAGCTCAAACAGTCATGCGCCATTTTTCTTTACGGAGGTATCTATGCGAAATCTACTTGAGACGATTTACAAAAAGGCAAAGGCGGCTCATGCCTATCAGCCCATGGAAGACCTGTACTTCATGTGCCGGGAAGCCATGAAGACCGATGTGGGTCTCGGTGTGGAGTACTTGAAGCTCCTCTCCGCTGAGTGCGAACGAGCCATGCACGACAGGTCTATCTCCGGGGAGCAGGTCGTGTCGATTTACGACCTGCACAAGCGAGTGTGCTTCACTGCCGCCCCCTACGATTTTGACTGCTACCTACTCTATGTGGAGTGGAACCGGGAGCCTGACAAGAAGTTCTATCCTCCCCGGCGTAAGGTCTTGAAGCAGGTGGTGGACGCTCTGCAAGAGCTGGCAGACGATAAGCTGGACTTGCTGGCGGTCTCCCTTCCTCCCGGTAGCGGTAAGACCACCTTGGCAATCTTCTACCTCACATGGCTCGGCGGCAAGATTCCCAACAAACCCATGCTGACCGGCTCCCACTCCAACTCGTTTGTGCGGGGCGTGTATGATGAATGTCTGCGCATTATGGACAAGAACGGCGATTATCTCTGGCAGGATGTCTTCCCCGATGTGAAGGTGTCCAACACCAACGCCAAGGATTGCCGTATCGACCTCGACAAACGACAGCGTTTTGAGACCTTGGAGTTCACCTCCATCGGAACCGGCAACGCTGGTCTGTATCGTGCCGCAACCCTGCTCTACTGTGATGACTTGGTATCTGGTATCGAGGTGGCGTTGTCGAAGGAGCGGCTGGATAAACTGTGGGAGACCTACACCACGGACTTGAGACAGCGTAAAATCGGACACAACTGCAAAGAGCTTCACATTGCGACCCGGTGGTCTGTTCACGATGTCATTGGGCGGCTCGAACGGGAGTATATCGACAGCGACAGAGCGAAGTTCATCGTCATTCCCGCTCTGGACGAGAATGACGAGTCCAATTTCGATTACGCCTACGGTGTCGGGTTCAGCACCAGTTTCTACCGTGAGCAGAGAAACATCATGGACGATGTGAGCTGGCGAGCGTTGTATATGAACGAGCCGATTGAGCGAGAGGGTCTTGTCTACTCCGAGGACGAGCTTCGCCGGTACTTCGAGCTTCCGAAGGAAGAACCTGACGCAATCATCGGTATCTGTGACACCAAGGACAAGGGCGCAGACTACGCTTTCCTCCCGGTGGCGTATGTGTATGGGCAGGACTACTACATTGACGATTGCGTCTGTGATAACGGTCTGCCCAACATCGTGGACGCTCGGCTGACGGAAATCCTCGTCCGGGACAAGGTGAAGTCCTGCCGCTTCGAGTCCAATTCCGCAGGTCGGCGGGTTGCCGAGAAGATTCAGGAGGAAGTGAAGAAAAAGGGCGGTATCACCCACATCACCACCAAGTTCACCACCGCCAACAAGGAGACGAAAATCATCGTGAACAGCGCATGGGTCAAAGAGCATTGCCTGTTCAAAGACGCTTCCCTGTACCAGCGCAAATCTGATTACGGCAAGATGATGGACATGCTCTGCTCTTACACGATGGCGGGTAAGAACAAACACGATGATGTCCCCGATGGCATGGCAATGCTGGCTGAGTATGCTCAGAGCTTGGGTGGTCAGAATGTTGAGGTCTTCAAGCGTCCGTGGTAATTCACAATTTCCACATGGTTTTCAACATTCAATTCCTAAAACAAGAATTAGAACTTGACTTTTACGAACCGAAATGCTATAATATACACGAATAATTATGGCATAGATGTGGCGCATGATTGCGAGAGCGAAAAGCTCAAACAGTCATGCGCCATTTTCAATTTCTGAGGAGAGGAGGGACAGTCTTGGGAAACGAAATCGACACTTCCAAGCCCATGAGCGAGACTCGGCAAATGAGTGGCAGACGGGTTATCAAATCCAGCGTGAAGGAAATCACGGACGGGAATGTGGTCGAGGTCTTGCAGAAAGCTCTCAGCGACCACGCTTTCAACCGAAGCGAGATTGATTACCTGTGGAACTACTACAAGGGCAAACAGCCGATTTTGAATCGGAAAAAGGATGTCCGTCCTGAAATCTGCAACAAGATTGTGGAGAATCGGGCAAACGAGATTGTCTCCTTCAAGGTCGGCTACCTGTGCGGTGAGCCGATTCAGTACATCGGTAGAAGCACCGAGGAGAGCGTCACCAAGGGCATTACCGCCCTGAACGAGCTGATGTTCGCTGAGGACAAGGCCACGCAAGACCAAGAGATTGTGGAGTGGCAGATGATTTGCGGAACCGCTTATCGTCTGGTTCTGCCCGATGAACCCAACGAGGAAGACGAGTCCCCGTTTGAAATGTACACCCTTGACCCCCGTGACACCTTCGTTGTGTACTCCAACGAAATCGGGAATAAGCCCCTGATGGCAGTGAAGTACAGCAAGGACGAGAACGAGGTCACGCACTACTCGGTCTACACCGAGAACTACTACTGGCTGATTGATGGAGACATCATCAATAAGGCCGAGTCCAAGTCCCATGCGCTGGACATGATTCCCATTTTCGAGTACCCGGCGAACAATGCTCGGCTCGGCTCTTTCGAGATTGTTCTTCCCCTGCTGGACGCAATCAACAATGCGGAGTCCAACCGCATGGACGGCGTGGAGCAGTTCATTCAGGCGTTCTGGAAGTTCATCGGCTGTCGCATTGAGAAGGAGAAGTTCAAAGAGTTTCTTGAGGAGGGCGCAATCCTTGTGCCGCCCAACGACAGCGGCGGGAACATTGATGTTGACCTCGTGGTGAAGGAGCTGAATCAGGTTCAGACTCAGACACTCAAGGACGATTTGTACAACGCTGTTCTCACCATCTGCGGTATGCCGAACCGCAACGGCGGTACTTCTACCTCTGACACGGGGGCGGCGGTACTCCTGCGAGACGGCTGGTCTCTTGCGGAAGCGAGAGCCAAGGACAGTGAACACATGTTCAAAAAGGCAGAGAAGAAAATGCTCAAGCTGGTTCTTCGTATCTGCCGTGACCTGTCCGAGAACATCAACCTGCGGTTGAAAGACATCGAGTTGCAGTTCACCAGACGCAACTACGAGAACATCCAGAGCAAATCGCAAGTTCTGGTGTCCATGCTCCAACAGCCGAAGATTCACCCCCTTCTGGCGTTCCAGCATAGCGGCTTGTTCGTTGACCCGGAGAGAGCATACACCCTGAGCATGAAGTACTACGAGGAACAGCAAGAGAAGCTGGCGCAACAGCAGAAGACGGCTCAGAACAACACCGATGGTTCGGGAAATCCGAACGGTTCTGACGAAGACGAATAATTAAAGCGGTTTTCCGCTTGGTTATGGTGAGGGAACACCTTAAAACGCAACAGGGAGACAACCCTTCAAACAGAAATCCGTGTAGAGTGAACTACCTATGAAACGCAAGGAGGAAAACACAATGAACCTTAAAGAAGTGCTTGGGGACGCTTACAAGGAGGGTATGACCTTTGAGGAGGTCGAAGCCGCTCTGGAAAAGGTGAATGTCCCGGAAGACAATTCCGCTGAGATTGAGCGTCTGAAAAACGCTCTGTCCAAGAGCAATAGCGAAGCCGCTGGCTATAAGAAACAGCTCAGAGAGAAAATGACCGAGGACGAGCAGAAGAAGCAGAAGGAACAGGAGGAGCGTGAGGAGCTTCAAAACAAGTACGACAAGCTCCTGCGTGAGTCTATTATCGCCAAGAACAAGGCGAAGCTGGTCGCTCTCGGCTACGATGAATCCCTCGCCGATGAAACGGCTGAGGCTATGGCTGATGGTGATTCCGAGAAGGTCTTTGCCAATCAGCAGAAGCACTTGACTTCCTTTGAGAAGAAGGTTCGTGCGGAAGCTCTCAAGAATACACCGAAACCTACCCCCGATGGGGATTCCAAGACCATGACGCTCGAAAAGTTCCGTAAGCTCGACCCGATGGAGCGTCACAAGTTCTCCGAGGAACACCCGGAGGAATACAAAGAACTTTATGGAGGTAAAGAATAATGGCACACAAGATTTACGATAACTTCTATCTCTCCAACGAGATTGAAGACCAGTACAACTCCCACCTGAACCTGCAACAGTTCTGCACGGTGGACAACAGCCTTGAGGGACAGGCCGGTATGACCCGCAAAATCAATGTCTACAAGGCCACCGATGGCACTGAGAAGCTGGAAATGGGCAGTGGCAACACCAAGTCCATCGAGGTGAGCTACACCCCGGAGGAGTACAAGATTCTGCTGGCGCAGAACCGCTTCGAGTACTATGACGAACAGGCCATGACCGACCCCATGCTGGTGCCTGTCGGCGTTCGTCACATGGGTACTGACATGTTCAACACTGTCAATGCCGACATCTACGGCGAGTTCAAGAAGGCCACGCAGGTGGTTGTTACCAGCGGCTTCAATTTTGACTGCTTCGCTGACGCTCAGAGCGTTCTGAACCTTGAGAACCTTGAGGGCGTGTCCATCTTCGCCTTTGTCTGTGCGGCTGACATGGCTGACATCCGCAAGGCTCTGAAAGACACCTTGCAGTATGTCGAGAAGTTCGCTGTGAGCGGCTATGTCGGCACTGTTGCCGGTGTGAACCTGTACACCAAGAAGGACGCAACCCCCGGCGATATTATTATCGCCACCCGTGAAGCCGTCACCCTGTTCAACAAGAAGGGTACTGAGGTTGAACAGCCCCCTCGTGACTCCGGGGACGCCAATGTTCGTAAGAACACCATCTTCTCCCGTAAGTACTACCTTGCGGCTCTGACTGACGAGACCAAGGCTGTGAAGATTCACAAGGGTACTGCCACCCTTACCACCGATACCACCGTGACCCCCGACAAGGTCTACTACAAGAAGGTCGGCAACGGCTATGTGGTTGGCACTCCCGACACCAACCCCAAGACCGAGGGCTTCTACGAGATTTCCTAAGCTGGACGGAGGTGAGCAACATGACGCAGGAAGAAAAGCTGACCGCTCTCAAGGCCATGGTAGGAAGTTCTGACTCTGACGATGTGTTGCTCACCTACCTCAGTTTTGCGGGAAGCAAGATTATTGCGAAAGCCTATCCCTACCAGAACGACATAACCGAAGTCCCGGCGCAGTACGCACACCTCCAAGTGGAGATTGCGGCGTACATGCTGAACAAACGAGGAGCTGAGGGGCAGACCTCTCACACCGAGAATGGTGTGTCGAGAACCTACGAAAACGGTGATGTCCCCGCTTCTATGCTGAAAGCGGTCATTCCGCACTGCGGGGTGGTTTGATGAAGTGTATGAGCAGGAACAAAACCAAGTTCTTCTATGCGCTGTATAAGGGTAAGACCCCCATTACAGACGAGTACGGCAATGTGACCGGCGAGTATGATGTCCAGCACGGCAAGCCCACTGAGTTCTACGCCAACATTTCGGCGGCGAAGGGCGAAACGCAGACCCGTCAGTTCGGGGAGAACGAGTCCTACGACAAAGTGATTGTCATGGACAGTGACGCTCCCCCGATTGATGAATATGCGGTGCTTTGGGTTGACCTCACGCCACAACTGGACGAGAACGGCTCTCTTGCGGTGAACGAGAAGGGTGAAATCATCACCCCTCATGACTACATCGTGAAGAAGGTCGCTAAGAGCCTGAATGTGGTGTCGCTGGCGATAAGCAAGGTGAGTGTCAGTGGGTAAGAAGGTTATTCGTATCAGCCTGTCCGAGAAGGACATTGACCGAGCTATCAAAGAGCTTGAGCAGTACAAGCGGGAAATCATTCGCAAGACGGAACTTCTTCGGAAGAAGATTGCCGAGCGGATTGGAACTCTCGCTCAAAGCGGCTTCAACGGTGCAGTCGTTGACGATTTGACCGATGAAAGCGGCGGGGCGAGACGAGCCGAAGTGCAGGTTTCTATTGACGAGCGAGAGAATGTCTCGGTCGTTATCGCCGCTGGCGAGGACGCTGTGTGGGTGGAATTTGGTGCTGGCGTTTACCACAACGGTTCTGCTGGCAGTTCTCCTCACCCGAAGGGGGCTGAGCTTGGTTTCACCATTGGCGGCTACGGCAAGGGCATGGGCAAGCGAAAAACATGGGGGTTCTATGAGGACGGTGAACTTAGACTGACTCACGGCGCACCCGCTGTCATGCCCATGTACAACGCCATGAAGACCGTCTGTGATGAAATTGCGAGTATTGCGAAGGAGGTGTTTCAGTGATTGACCTTGAAACCGAGATTTTCAACGAGGTGTCTGGAAAAGTACGGGAAAAGTACCCCGACATCTTCATGACCGGCGAGTATGTCAAGACACCGCCCTCCTTCCCGTGCGTATCGCTCGTTGAGGTAGACAACGCCACATTCCGAAACTCGCAGACCACCGAGGGCAAGGAAAACCATGTGGCGGTCATGTACGAGCTGAATGTCTACTCCAACCGCACAAAAGGGAAAAAGGCAGAGTGCAAAGAGATTTCGGGTTTCATTGACGAAATACTGATAGGGCTGAATTTTACCAGAACCATGCTTGAGCCTGTCCCCAATCAAGACAATGCAACCATTTATCGTATGCTCGGTCGATACCGGGCTGTGATTTCCAAAGAAAAAACCATCTACAGGAGGTAAAGAATCATGGCAATTTCTACTTACAAGATTTTCCTGATGAAGAAAGACACTTCCACCTATACGAAGTTAATCGACATCAAAGAGTTTCCCGACCTCGGCGGCGCACCCGAAATGCTGGAAACCACCACCCTGTCTGACAATATGCAGACTTACATTCCGGGTATCCAGTCTCTTGACGCTCTTGAGTTCACTGCGAACTACACCAAAGAGGACTTTACCAAGCTGAAAGCCCTCGAAGGTCAGGAGAAGGACTATGCCGTGTGGTTTGGCGGCACCGGCGAGGGTGGCACCCTGACTCCTACCGGCACTGACGGTAAGTTTGAGTTCAAGGGTCAGCTTTCCGTGTTCCCGGTTGGCGGCGGTGTCAACGAGGTCGTTGACATGACTATCACTATCGCACCGTCTACACCTATCACTGTTGGCGCAGACGCATAAGAATTTTTAGGAGGACAGAAACATGGCAAAGCAGTTGACTTTCACCTATGACGGCAAGGATTACACGTTGGAATTTACCCGCAGAACGGTTTCGGAAATGGAGAAGAAGGGCTTTATCGCTTCCGACATCACGGACAAGCCCATGACTACTCTCCCCGCACTGTTCGCCGGTGCGTTCCTTGCCCATCACCGTTTCGTCAAGGAAGACATCATCAACGACATCTATTCCAAACTTACCAAGAAGGAAGACCTTATCGGCAAGCTGGCTGAAATGTACAACGAGCCGATTCTGGCTCTCGTTGAGGAGCCTGAGAAAGCCGAGGGAAACTTGGACTGGACAGCGACTTGGTAAGTGGTTCGCTGTCCTCCACTGAGGGGAGTGGTGGTAGTTCTGCCACTGCTCCCCTCTCTACTTACACCGAAAAGTTCAACGAGTTGTTCCCCCACTATCTTGCCATTGGCATGAGCGAGGAACAGTATTGGGACAAAGACAGTATGCTCGTGGTGGCATACCGTAAAGCGGAAGAACTCAGAGTGAATCGCAGAAATCAGGAAATGTGGTTACAGGGTGCGTACTTCTATGACGCTCTGTGCCGAGTTACCCCCGTTCTCCACGCTTTTGCCAAAAAAGGAGCAAAGCCTGTTCCGTATCTCTCGGAAGCCTACGCACTCACTGAGAAGCAGGTGGAACTCAGAGAGGAGGAACATGCCAAGGGCGTGTACGACAAGGGTAAGCGCATGATGGAAGGATTCATGGCAAGCCACAATAAAAAGTTTGAAGGGAAGTGAGCATTATGTCTACGACAATCGAGCAGTTGGAGCTTGAAGTACAATCTAATTCTACATCTGCCGTTGGCGGCATAGACGCACTTTCCGAGTCTCTTAGACGGCTGAAAGCCGCAACCGCTCCCGTGAGCAAGGGCGGCGTTGGCCTTGGCGCACTGTCGAACTCTCTCAAGAAGTTCAGTCAGAGCGTTTCTGGCCTGACAGGGCTGACCCTTGCACGGGAGCAGGTACAAGGACTGGTGGACGCACTCAAACCTTTGGAGAGCGTCCAAAAGTCTGGCTTTGGTTCTCTCGCAAACGGGCTGGACAAGCTCGTGAAACTCGCTCCTCAGATTGACACCGTAACGGAGTCTTTGAGAAAGACCGACCTTGACTCTTTTGCCGAACAGTGCAATCGAGTTGCTACTGCCATTACCCCTCTGGCTACGCAGATGGAGAAGGTGGCGGCTGGCTTCTCTGCGTTCCCGGCAAGAATCCAGAGATTGCTCAAGAGCAATACAAGCCTTGCGGCAAGCAATACGGTACTCGGCAAATCCTATGTGAACCTCGCCGCAAAAATCAGCTTGGCGTACATGGGCATGAGAAGGATTGCCGGTGTTATCGCAAGCTGGATTACTGACTCCAACAGCTACATTGAGAACATGAACCTGTTCAATGTGTCTATGGGTCAGTTTGCGAAGGAAGCGCAGAATTATGCGGAGCAGGTCGGCGAAATCATGGGTATCAACCCCGGCGAGTGGATGCGAAATCAGGGTGTCTTCATGACGATTACCGATGGTTTTGGCGTTGCGAGTGACCGGGCGTACATCATGAGCAAGAACCTGACCCAGCTCACCTACGATTTGGCTTCGTTCTACAATATCAGCACCTCTGACGCTTTCCAGAAGTTGGAGTCTGGTATCTCTGGTGAGCTTGAGCCGCTTCGTAGACTCGGCTATGACCTGTCTGTGGCTCGTCTGCAACAGGAAGCCTACAACCTCGGCATTGACAGAAGCGTTACGAGCATGACTCAGGCTGAAAAGGCCGAGTTGCGTTACTACGCTATCATGACGCAGGTTACAAACGCTCAGGGCGATATGGCTCGTACTCTGGAAGCCCCTGCGAACCAGCTTCGTATTCTGCAAGCGCAGGTGGAACAGGCCACTCGTGCCTTGGGCAACCTTTTCCTCCCGGTTCTGAAAGCCATTTTGCCTTATGCAATCGCACTGGCAAAAGCAATTCGGATTGTCGCTGAGATTATTGCCAGCTTCTTCGGGGTTTCGATTCCAGAGTTCGATGTGGGAGCGGACGCAATCGGCGGTGTGGCAAGCGGCGCAGGTGAAGCGGCTGACGGTTTGGGAGACGCTTCCAAGAAAGCGAAGGAGCTGAAAAACGCACTGCTCGGTATTGACGAGCTGAATGTTATCTCCCCTCCTGAGGACAGCGCAGGTGGAGGTGCAGGTCTCGGCGGTATTGGCGGTGGCGGTCTCGGCTTTGAGCTTCCCACCTATGACTTCATTGGAGACGCAGTGAACGAGCAGGTGGACAAAATCATGGCGAAGATTAAGCCCTTCCTCGATTGGGTAAGGGAGAACATTGATGAAATCCTCGCCGGTGTCGTTGCCATTGGTGCGGCTTTCCTCGCTTGGAAGATTGCCAAGGGTGTACAAGATTTCCTGCGGTGGCTGTCCACCATGAAGGGCTTCAACATCGTAGGCAGTATCGGTTTCAAAATTGCGGGGCTTGGCCTGTTCTTGGACGCATGGAACACCATGAAAGAAGCTATCCAAGACATCATGGCGAATGGCGCAAACTTCACCAATGTCACCAAGCTAATCAGCGGCTTTGCAGAAGCTCTCGGTGCGGCGTTCCTCCTGTTCGGCAACATCAAGATGGCAGGGGCAATGCTGGTTATCTCCGGGCTGACTGGTATCGTCTCTGCTATCAGCGACATGGTGAACAACGGTGTGAATTGGGACAATGCACTGTTCCTTGTGAAGAATCTCGGCCTGTTCCTGAGCGGCTTGGGTCTGCTGACCGGCAACACCCAGCTCGGCGGCGTTGGCCTGATTATCGCTGGCGCAACCCTGATTGTGGACAACCTCAAGGGGTTCATCGAAGCAATCCGAACCGGCGATTGGTCTGGCGTGGACGCTGTGGAAGTAGCCGCAGGTGCGCTGATGATGGCTGGCGGGTTTATTCTCGCCCTCAAGAAGCTGGACGCTCTGAAAGACAGCGCAAACGCTGGACAGGCGGCACGGCAAGCTCTTGAGACGGTCACTACGACCACCACCAATCTGGACACCACCATCAACACGGGACTTTCCCCGAAGCTCAAGTCTCTGGCAAAGAACCTCGGTATGAGTCTGGTCGTAATCGCCGAAGTTGCGGCGGCGGCACTGCTCGTTGTGGGCGCAATCGCTCTGATGGGCAAGGGGCTGGAACAGGTTGGTATCGCTTGGGAGCCGGTCATTGCCAACGGTGGAACTGTGGCAACGGCAATCGGTGTCGGTACGGCGGTCTTGGCGGCTGTCGGTCTGGCGGCGTATGCCCTCGGCACTGGCGGCACGACCGTTGCGCTGAACATCGGCATTGGCACGGCTATCCTGCTGGAACTCGGCGTTGCCGCTGGCCTGTTCATCGTTGAGATTTGGGCAATCGGCAAGGGCTTGGACGAAATCGGACAGGCTTGGGAACCCGTGCTGAACAACGGTGAGCGAATTGCCACCGCAATCGGTGTCGGCACTGGTCTGCTGGTTGCAATCGGCGTTGTCACGGCGGCTCTCGGTGCGGCTACGGTCGCTTCTGCGGGTCTGTTGCCGTTGGCAATCGGGCTTGGTACGGCTCTGCTCGTGGAGCTGGCGGCGGCGTTCATTCTCTTTGTGGAGAGTCTGGTCGCAGTGGCAAACGAGCTGAACTACAGGCTCGACCCGCCGCTGATGGCTTTGAACGAAAAGCTCCCCGGTCTGTCCAGCAACATGAGCGATTTTGTGGACTTCATGACGGAGTTCGCAGGTCAGGTCGTTCGGTACACGGAAGTGTCTGCCATTGCGGGTCTGAGCGCAACGATTGACACGATTATCGGTTGGTTCACGCAAGACCCGATTGACAAGCTGGCAAACGATGTGGAGGACATTTCCGAGCAAACCTCCAACCTCAACACCAAGCTGGAAGTTGCCGTCCCTGAGTTGCAGACCGCCGCTACCCTGTTGCAGAACTACAAGAACCTGCTGACGCAGATTGAAAACCTCTGCAACAACAATGTGGAGCTGTCCACCGGCATGTTTGTCAACATGAAGGAGGTCGGGCAGAATCTCGTCACTGGATTCGTTGACGGTATTCAGTCTAAGTCGGGTGACTACAGCAATGCGGCGAGAACCTTGGTGGAGGGCTTCAAGACCCAGCTCAGTGCCAGCTCTGAGACCTGCAAATCCACGGTGATTGTGTGGGCTTCCAATGTGAAGAACTGGTTTACCCAAGCCGGTTACGGCGGTATCAACCGCAACACTTTCCAGACCTACGCAAAAGACATCGTGAGTGGCTTTGGCTCTGGTATCACCGGCTCCTACAACAACTGCAAGTCCAGCATGACTGCATGGGCAAGCAACACCAAGAGCTGGTTTACGGAAATCGTCTCCCGCAATGCGTTCTACAACATCGGCAAGGATGTTGTGAGCGGTTTCAATGCGGGTATCAATGACTTCTATGACACCACTGCACCGTATATGCGCAAGTGGGCAAATGCGGCGAAAAACGCATACAAGGCGGCGTTGGACTCCAATTCCCCGTCCAAGGTGTTCATGCGGATTGGCGAGGACACCGTTCTCGGCTACAACCTCGGTATTTCCAACCTCGGAAGCACTACGAAGGATGTCGTGAACACTTGGGCAAAATCCTTCACCAGCGTAAGCCCCGTCATGCGCTTCGCCGTGGACACCTCTGCTCTCAAGTACTACACCAGCGATTCCTTCTCCAAGTCGGTTTCCGCAGATGTGGTGAACAACAGGAACTTCTCTGTGACTGGCTTCAAGGAGGGCATGGAGGAGTTCTATCGAGAGTATATCGAACCCACCCTGTCTCAGATGGCAGACGATATGCGCCGACAGGCCGATAAGAACGAGCAAACCATTGTTCAAATCGGGAACCGCACTGTCACTGACGCTGTAACCACCCAGCGCAAGGCCAACGGTTATGTGTTCGTGAAGTAAGGAGGTGCGGATATGTCCTATATCGCAATCAACGGCTATGAGTTGCCCCCTCCCAAGCGAGGGGTGCGACCCATTGTGACAACGGTTGTGGACGCTGGCAGAAACGCCAACGGAGCCGTTGTCGGTCAGCGTGTGGGTCGAGACCAGTACAAGATTGACGGTCTTGAGTGGCCTTGGCTCACCGCTGAACAGTGGTCGCAGATTCTCAACGCACTCAGCAATTTCTTTGTCTATGTGACATTCGTAGACCCCGTCAGCAATTCCCGGAAGACCATCAAGATGTACCCCGGTGATAGGACGGCTGAACCCTATTGGGCAGACAGTAGCGGAAAACCGACACACTACAGGAATTGTAAGGTGAATCTGGTGGACTGCGGCGAGTAAGGAGGGATTTTATGCAGAAGGTTTCCAAGGCATATAGAGACAGCATGAAGTCCTCTCTCCGAGAGAGAGCATACATCATGCTCTCTTTCGGCCTTATTAACCAAGAAGCACAGGCAAAAGCCACGGTTGAGGATGGCGATTTTGCGTACTACGCAAACGCCAAAAATGTACTCGGCGAAAAGAGTGACGATACGGTCTATGCAACGCTTGAGGAGAACTTCACGAGAGTGGACGGCTCCATGTTCTTTCTTCCGAGGGAGAACCAGTCGGGTGCATACCTCGACACGGGCATTATCAGCGAAAAGCTCCTGACGGAAGCTATCTTCGAGCTGACAATCAACCTGAACATCGTAGCGACCGATTTCAAGGGTATCACCATCAATTTCGGAGAAAACTACCCGGTTGACTTCGACATGGTGAGCAGTAGCGGACAGGTTATCGAGTTCCGGGGGAACGACCAAGCGGTGTTCTCCACTGAGGAAGTGTTGACCAACACCACGCAGGTGAAGCTCGTGTTCTACACGATGAAGAACCCCAAGAGCCGTGTTCGTATCTACTCCATCCGCTTCGGCTACGGCTTGGTCTACTACAACCAAGATGTCATGAGTTCCACCCTTGAGAGCTATGTGTCTCCCATCGGTGCGGATGTGCCGCAGATTGATTTCTCGGTACAGCTCAAGAACTACGACCACTACTTCAATGTGGACAATCCCAAGTCTGCAATCAACTTCCTCGAAACCGGGCAGGAAATGGAAATCTACTACGGCTACCAGCTCCCGGAGACCGGGGAAATCGAGTGGATTCGAGGGAACAGGCTGTTGTGTTCGGAGTGGGAGTCTGACGATTACACCGCCACAATTCGCTGTCAGGACATTTTCAGAAACATGGACTCCGAGTACTACAAGGGAATGTACAACGGCGAGGGTGTGAGCTACTACGAGCTGGCTGAGGATGTACTGAAAGACGCTGGCCTGACGGACTACTACATCGACCCTCAGCTCAAGATTCTTTTCACAAAGAACCCTATTCCGAGGGTGCAGCACAAAGAAGCACTACAGATTATCGCAAACGCTTGCCGGTGTGTTCTCACGCAAACGAGGTTCGGCACTATTCAAATCAAGTCCAATTTCGTCCCGGAAGCAAGCGCAAGCGCAAAGACCGAAGCGGTGTACTCCCATGCGGAAAACATCATGGACGATACCGTGAAGGACGAGTACGCTTCTCTGAATACGAATTACACCACGGCTGACGGGACGATGTTCTTCCTGCCCCGTGACCTCAGCGGCAAGAGCTTCAACACCGGCTTCGTTTCTGCGGAGCTTTCTGATGAAGACGGGCTGTTCACAAAGAATCCAGTGGTCACGATTGAGCAGGAAGTGGCCTGTATGTACTACGGTGCAAAGTTCGTGTTCGGCAATACGCTCCCTGCGGCGTTTACCATCCGTACTTACAACGATGGTCAGCTCGTGACCGAGTACGAGGTTGGGCAGGACGAAATCGAGCGTGTCACGATACTGCATATCGACCTTGACGATTTCGACACCATGGAAATCGAGTTCACCAAGACCGCTGACCCGTTCAACCGCATTGTGCTGAACAATTTCAGCTTCGGTGACATTACCGATTTCACCATGACCCGAACCGACATGACCTCCTCGCCGAAAGCTATCAAACAGGAGCTTATCAAAGAGGTAATCGTCCCCTGCTACAGCTACCAGAACGGTACTCAGGAGGATAGTCTTGTCGGTGAGGAAGTGGATGTCAAGGCTGGTGATGTGGAGACCTTTTTCATCGGCGAACCCTCCTACGGCTTCCGAGCCGTACTGGAAAACACCACGGGAGGTGTCACCATTGAGGATTCGGGCAACTACTACATCACCGTGCGGTTCAGCGTGACGGGCAAATACCGCTTAGAGATTTACGGTTATCGGTACAAAATCGTTGAGCGATACGCAGTCAAAGCCCTTAACAACCGTGGTAAGACCATCAAGTGGGAAAACCCGATGATGTCTGACATGGGAATGGCGAACGACCTCGCCGAGTGGCTTGGCGATTACTACGCTTCGGGTATCGAGTACGAGTACGACACGAGAGGAAACCCGGAGATTGATGTGAACGACATCGTGTATCAGGAAAACGAGTTCCATAGCAACATGAAGGTGAACATCTACCGACACACCGTCAATTTCAATCAGAGTTTTTCGGGCAAGGTAACTGCCCGAAGGGTAGGAGGTGCGAAATATGGCTTGGCAAACCCCTAAGACAGACTGGCACGGGGCTATTGATTCCGAAGGGAATTACATCGGGGACAGGTTCAATGCGAGTGACTTCAACCGTATCAAGAACAACCTCACCTATCTCCGAGACTTGGCAAGCCGTCTCTATGACGAGTTCTCCATCGTCTCTCTCGGAGAAGACCGCACTCCTGCGGACTACTTCTATGCTGACGAAATCAATCAGCTTGAGGAGAACTTGAAGACAGTGAACAACGGCTCCCTGAACCGTGATTACGGGAACCCTCCAATTTATGTTGACAACGGAAATGTAATGGATTTCCGGGAACTCAACCGATTGGAGGGAGCAATCCTCGACCTTTACGACAGACTCACCAATGAGTTTGAGGGCAGACGGATGTTCAAATGGAACTTTGGAATGAAGGGAGGAGAACTGTAATGGCTTGGGAGCTTTTACCTGTAAACTACACTGACGCTACTTGGAGCGGCCTGAAAAAGTACACTCAGGTCGATAACGATGATGGGACGGTTTCGTTCCAAGATGTGACGGTGTACAGCAACAAGGACAACTCGTTCTTTGGGGCAAAGGAAGCCAACCGCATGAACGAAGCTCTGAACACCCTCATGTCGATGGTGGAGAACGGGACTGACCTGTACACGGCTTTCCAGAACTACTTCGACACGCAGAAGGGCTTGTTCGAGGACACCGCTGACGCTACTCAGGAGGGCTTCACCTCGTATGTGGAAAATCTGGAAGCGCAGGGTGACATCATCATCGAGACCATCAAGACGGACTACCGCAACGAGATTACCGCCTTTGAGAGCCAGCAGGAACAGCTTTTCACCACTTGGTTCGAGTTCATCAAGAACCAGCTCGGTGAGGATGTAGCTGGCAATCTGCAAAACCAGATTGACGCTCTCGAAGTGAAGACTGACGGGTTTGACCCCCGCAAGACCGTCTTTTCCGCTGATGGCGAGACCATCACCGAGACCTACGGCACAAAGAAAATCGAGACCACCTTCGTGTCTGCGAACAAGATTGTCCAGAAGTTGTTCGAGGGTGAGCTGTTGCAGAAAACGAAGACCATCACCTTTAGCAGTGACGGCCTGATTATCAACGAGGAGGTACAGTAATGAGTTGGGCAGAAGCAAAATGGACTGTAGACCAGATTTTGCAGAAAGTTGGGCAAGCCCCCAACAACATGCGAGAGTTCACCGCTTTCGCAAAATCCAAAAACAGTATCGGGCTGAGATTTCTGGAACCCGCCGACAGCTATGACAGCGCAGGAAACCTGCTCTGCTCCGTTGGCGGCGTGATGATTCGCATGAGCGAGGAGCAGTACCCCACGAACACCAACGAGGGTACGCTGGTTATCGACAACAAGGAGCTTGGTGAGTACGCCACCGAGGAGTATGTGGTGGACGGTCTGACCGAGGGCAAGACCTACTATTTCGCCGCTTTCCCGTACTCTACACAGGGCGTGTTCAATCTCTCCACCAATGAGAGCAACCGGGCTTCGGCGGCTCCCGCCGATGGCGAGACGGCGAATGTCACCATCGAGATTGACGATGATAGCGCATTTACCAGCGTCACCATCACCTGCGTGGACGAGACGGACGGGCAGTATACCAAAACCGCCACCCTCACCAAGACGCAGAAGACCACTTCCTTCACGGTCGCTATCGGTCATACCTACCACATCGAGTACGGGGCGGCTGACGGGTACTCCAAGCCTGACAACACTACTTCCAAGGTGTCTGTGGCAGGTGCGGTATCGAACTATGAAGCCACCTACTACTATTTCACCGCCACCATTGATGTCACCTATCCCGCTGGCGCAACGCTGACCTGCTCCCTGAACGAAACGGTCTACACTGCCACGACCAGCACGGGTACTTATCAGTTCCAAGTCCACGAGGTCGGCACTTGGACGGTGAAAGCAGTGAGCGGAAGCGAGACCGCTTCTGAGCAGGTCGTAATCACCTCTGACGGGCAGAGTGAGGAAGTGGAGCTGTCCTTCGTGAAAATCTACGGTATCAGCAGAGACAAGAGTACTTCGTCCCCCGCTTGGGCGAGAACCGATAACGCTGTCGGCATGACTGCCACTGCTTCCGTGGGTGCAAGCGCAGGTCATAGCGATTTCGACAACGCCATGCCTTGGAAGGGCATTGTGCGTGAAACCCTCTCCACGGGTGATGTGATGGTGAAAATCCCCAAGTTCTGGTATCGCCGTTACCGCTCCGGGAATGTGGAGTATATCAAAATCGCCGACAAGCCCACCGCTGGTTTCTCCGTTCACCCGCTGTTCAATCATGCTGGCAAGGAGTGTGACCACGCCTACATCGGCGCATACAAGACCTCCTCCAACAACAAGTCTGTCAGCGGCGCAAGCCCTCAGGTATCTCAGACGAGAGCGCAGTTCCGCTCCAATGCCAAGAGCAAGGGCGCAGGTTGGAGCCTGATTGACATTGCGGCACTCTCCGCTGTACAAATGCTCATGCTGGTTGAGTTCGCCGACAACAATGTGCAGAGCAAAATCGGCAGAGGTTATTGTGACGACAACAGCGGTTCTCTGAAAACCGGCTCCTGCAACAACATCCCGAACCTCACCGGCAGACCTTCTGGCACGGACGGCAAGGTCGATGTCGTGTGGAGAGGTATCGAGGGTCTGTGGGGCAATGTGTGGGAATGGGTTGACGGTGTGAACTGGAACAACGGCGTTTACTATGTCTGCAACGACCCGTCCAAGTATGCAGACGATACCGCAAGCAATTACGCCAAACTCTCCTACACGGGTGCTACGAATTGGAGCAGTTCTTACATCACCGAGGAAGGTCTTGACTCTGGCAACAACCCTCATGTCATGCTTCCTGCGGCGGCTGGTAGCGGCAGTGAGTCCACCTATATGTGTGACGGCTGTTGGAGTAACACTGGTTGGCGGGTGTTCCAACGCGGCGGCGCTTGGGCTAATGGCTCGGTTTGCGGTCTGTTTACGGCTGGTTTGGACTACTCTTCGTCCGATTCCTACACGAACTTTGGCTCTCGCCTGCTTTATATTCCCTCCTGAGGGGGTGTGGGGGATTCCCTCCCCCACATAAGCAGGTAAAAACGCCTATGTAACGCTACAGCAACACACTAAGGCGAACAGTAATAGCGAGTGTTCCAACACGGCGGCAATTGGAATAATGGCTCGATTTGCGGTCTGTTTACGGCTAATTTGAACAACACTTCGTCCAATTCCAACACGAACATTGGCTCTCGCCTACTTTTGTTAAACGGTCTATCCATCAAAATACTGTCTCGCCGTACCCATTGGTAAAAAATAGTTTGGAGGGATAGGGTTAGTAGGTTCACTCTCGAAAGCCCTATAAGAAACAAAAGCACATGAAAAGGTTTGGCTTTCTCTATGAAAAGGTGGTGTCGGTCGATAACTGTCGGCTGGCTATCCTTAACGCTTCTCAGAACAAGAGGAAGCGGAAGATGGTGAAAGATGTCTGCGACAACTTGGAGGACTACGCAAAAGACCTGTCCGAACGCTTGAGTCGCATGGACTTTCTCTCGCCATACAAGACTCGTTTCATCAAGGACGGTCTGTCTGGAAAAGAACGAGAACTACAAATCCCGGCGTTCTACCCTGACCAATGCGCACACCACGCCATTATGCAAGTCCTCAAGCCTATCATTGAACGGTCTTCCTATCATTGGAGCTGTGCCAACATCCCGAAGCGTGGTATCGACCATGCTTCCAAGGGTGTGGAGAGGGCTACTGTCAGGGACAGAAAACACGCCAAGTACTGCGTGAAGATGGACATAAGCAAGTTCTACCCGTCCATTCCTCACGGCAAACTGAAAGCCCGTCTGCGGGAGAAAATCAAAGACGAAAAGTTCCTGCAAATCATCTTCAAGGTGATTGACTCCCACGAACAAGGGCTTCCCATCGGAAACTACACCTCGCCTTGGCTGGCAGAGCTGTACCTGCAACCGCTGGACAATCTTATCAAGCAGAAGCACAGAATCCGACACTATGTCCGATATGCTGACGATTTGGTACTGATTGACAGCAATAAACGAAAGCTGAGAAAAGCTCTCCATGACATCTTCGAGTTCGTGGGTGAGCTTGGCCTGTCCATCAAGCATGACTATCAGCTCTTTCGTATTCAGCAGTACTGCAAAGATAGGTCAGGCCGCAGAGGGCGAAAGATAGACTTCGTGGGACGATGTTTTGGCGTGGGCTTCACCACCATTCGCAAGCGGAGAGCATTGGCTCTCATGCGGCAAAGCAGGTTTATCCAGAAACTACAGAGAGAAAACCGACCTATCGCATACAGAATCGCTTCCGGGTTTATCTCCCGGTGCGCCTGTTTCAAGCATACCAATTCCTACGCAATGAGGAAGAAGTACTGCGAGACAGTCAACATCAAGAAGTTGAAGGAGGTTATCAGCAATGAGAGTAAGAGGAAATGTCTCTCCCAACTCGCTCACCATTGAACCGTTCGCACCCATGCCGGGGTATGTGGAAGTGCGTCTGAGGGAGAACATCAAGGACATCACCATGGTCGATGAAATGACCGAGCGTGAAGTCACCATGTTCGAGTATGACGAGTACACTTTCCATCTGGCTGGCAAAGAAGGTCTGCGAGAGGAAATCGAAGGAAACATGAGCAACTGGCTTATCACCGGCAGGACGCTTGAAATCAACGAGGGTGCAAGCATTGTGCAGGACATGAAGGAAGCTCTGGAAATTGTGGGGGTGAGCGTATGAGCATGATTGAACAGGCAAAAGCAATCCGTGACGCTATGGACTACGCAGGTGCGAGTCTGGACGAGGACACCGCCCTGATTTGCGTTGCGCTGTATCGTCCTTGGAAGGTCGGTGTGAACTACAAGGTGAACGACTGTTTCACCTACGGCGTGAACAGCGTGGGAGACCCCCAGCTCTATCGTGTGGCACAGGCTCACACCTCTCAGGACGATTGGAGACCTGACGCTGTTCCTGCCCTGTACACACCCCTCGGTCTCAACGAGGAGGGCTACCCCATCTGGACTCAGCCCATCGGCACACATGACGCATACAACACCGGGGACATTGTCCAGTACAAGGACAAGCTCTACAGGTCGTTGATTGACGGCAATGTGTGGTCTCCCGAAGCCTACCCGCAGGGGTGGGAGGAATACACCCCTACTAAGTAATTTCAGCGAAGGAGAAGCCCGATGGACGAGTTTTTGAAGGTTTTTGGCGATATTACGATTTCCACGGTTGCGGTAGTCATTGTCGCACTGGTATTCCTCTGGAAGTTGTACACCATCGTCAAAAACCACCTGATTGAGAAGTATAAGCAGGAAGAAGAAAAAGAGAAAAAGGTGCAGGAGGTAATCGAACAGGCAAGCAATTATCCGAAGTGGCATGAGCAGAGTGTCAAAATCCAGAAGCAGTTTTCGGAGACCATTGCCGCCATTCAAACGGCTCAACTCAACAATCTGGAAAGCCTGAACCGTTTGGCGAAGATGATTGCCGAGAACGAAGCTACTACATGCCGGTATAGGATTTTACGCTTCAACGATGAAATCCTGCACGAGCAAAAACATACGAAAGAGCATTTCGACCAGATTCTCGATGATGTCACTCGGTACGAGAAGTTCTGCGCCGAACATCCTGAGTACGAGAACAACAAGGCTGTTCTGGCTATCGAGAACATCAAGAGAGTCTATCAGAACTGCTCCAACGAAAACACTTTCTTGTAAGGAGGATTGATAGCATGGCTTACACAAACAGCCCACTCGTGACCTACACCAAGCTCACCTCGAACCATTCCGGGCAGAGAAAGCACATCATTGACACCATCACCATTCACTGCATTGTCGGACAGTGGACGGCAAAGCAGGGGTGCGATTACTTTGCCAACACGGACAGGCAGTGTTCGGCAAACTATGTCGTGGGTAAAGACGGTTCTATCGGCCTGTCCGTTGAGGAAAAGAACCGCTCTTGGTGTTCTGGTGGCACTGACAAGTACGGGAACCCTATCCGGGTAAACGGTATCTCTGGCGCAGACAATGACCACCGGGCAATCACAATCGAGGTGGCGAGTGACACCACCCACCCCTATGCCGTGACAGACCAAGCGTACAATGCTCTGGTCAGGCTGGTTGCAGACATCTGCAAGCGCAACGGCATTAAGAAGCTCCTCTGGAAAGGGGACAAGTCCCTTGTGGGGAAAGTCAGTGAGCAGAACATGACTGTACACCGCTGGTTCGCACAGAAAGCGTGTCCCGGTGATTATCTGTACAACAGACATGCTCAGATTGCCGTAGAGGTCAACAAACTTCTCGGCAATGCTTCCGACACACCCGCACCGCCGAAGCCCCCTGCTCAGAAAACCCTCTACAGGGTGCGTAAGAGCTGGTCTGACACAAAGAGTCAGCTCGGTGCTTTCTCCGTTCTGGCAAACGCCAAGTCTCTGGTGGACAAGAACCCCGGCTACAAGGTCTTTGACGAGAGCGGCAAGGTAGTGTACGAGAAGGGCGGTACTTCCACCGCTTCTGTTCCCTATATCGTGCGTGTGACCGCCACCGACCTGTATATCCGCAGGGGTGCTGGCACGAACTACGGCACGAACGGCTTCATCAAGCCGGGTGTCTACACCATCGTTGAGGAGCAGGACGGTCAGGGTGCTACCAAGTGGGGCAAGCTGAAATCCGGGGCTGGTTGGATTTCGCTTGACTTCGTCCAGAAGCTCTAATGCCACGGCGCAGACGGAAGAAGCAGAAACCCGTTTGGGAGTTCTCCAAGAGAATTGTGGTGGCAGTGTTCGTTATCAACATCGTGGTGATTGCGTTCGCTCTCGTCATGATGTGGCGAACCTGCGACCTCTCTCCGATGGCATATCTCATTCCAGCCGTTGCCGCAGAGACCGCAACGGGGACTGGCTTCTACTACACAAAAGCAAAGGTCGAGAATCGCATTAAGCTGATGAAACAGTACAATGTCGAACCGACTGAGCAATCTTTCAATGAACAAGGAGGATTTTAACCATGATTGACCTTACTCCCATCATCACCGCAGTTCTGACCCTGATTATCTCCCTGATTTCCGCTTTCTTGATTCCCTATATCAAGGCGAAAACCACGGACGAGCAGTTCAAGACCATCAAGCTGTGGGTGCAGGTTGCCGTGCAAGCGGCAGAAATGCTCTATGTGGGCAGTGGCAGAGGTGAGGAAAAGAAGAAATATGTGCTGGATTTCCTCAACAGCAAGGGCTTCACCCTGAACACCGAGGAGATTGACAACCTCATTGAGTCCGCTGTCTTGGAGCTGAAACAGGCCGAGCAGAAGTAGTAAAAGTAGTTCAAAATCGGTTTTTGCGTAAACTTTCTCTATATATGCGCATACTAAGCAAAAGTTACACGCAAAAACCCAAGAACAACTACTTTAACTACTTCGCCAAGAACAAGAACAATAACTTCACACAACAAGAGGAGGTAGGCACAATCAGCCTACCTCCTCTATGTTCATAACAAATCCGAAGCAATGTTTGACGAAAAACAAGGTGTTCGGATTTGCACTGTTTGGTGGACCCGAAGGGATTCGAACCCTCGACCTCTCGGATGCGAACCGAACGCGCTCCCAGCTGCGCTACGGGCCCATACCTTGCTCGGCCTTAGTATTATAACACACTTTTCAAAAAAGTAAAGAAAATATTTGTTGATTATATTGCTGATCTGAGTTATAATATTTTCGCGGCTTTTGACAAGGCTGCACTAGTTGGGGAGCCAGCGGTGCCCTGTAACCTGCAATCCGCTACAGCAGGAATGAATTCCCAACATAGGATCTGTCATGTGTCGTCTGACACCGGTAAGCAGCGTTGACGAGCCGGTCTCGCGCAACGGAAACCCGTGAACCATGTCAGGCGGGGAACCGAGCAGCATTAAGCGGTGCTTTTCGTGTGCCGTGAGGGTGCCGGTTCTGAGCCGGCTGCCGGCGTAACGGGCATATGTCAGTTTTCGAAGTTGGGTGTGCAGTCTTGTCAAGGGCCGCATTTTATTTATTAGGGATCATTATTTATGTATCAGGCTTTATATCGTAAGTGGCGGCCTAAGACCTTTGACGAGGTCGTCGGGCAAAAGCACATAACGGAAACGCTTAAAAATCAGATATCTACAGGCCGCACCTCGCACGCGTATCTGTTCATCGGAACGCGCGGCACGGGCAAGACCACCTGCGCGAAGATACTTGCCAAGGCGCTCAACTGCGAGCACCCCGTGGACGGCAATCCCTGCGGCAAATGCCCTGCCTGCCTCGGCATCGAGGACGGCAGCATCATGGACGTTGTCGAGATCGACGCTGCGTCCAATAACGGCGTGGATAACGTCCGCCAGCTGCGCGAGGAGGCCGTGTTTTCTCCTGTCTCGGTCAAAAAGCGCGTGTATATCATCGACGAGGTGCACATGCTGTCAACGGCGGCGTTCAACGCGCTGCTGAAAATTCTTGAAGAGCCGCCGGAGCACCTTGTGTTCATCCTCGCAACGACGGAGCTTAACAAAGTTCCGGCGACGATACTTTCGCGCTGCCAGCGGCACAGCTTCAAGCGCCTTGACGCGCAGCTTATCGCCGACCACCTCGAGCACGTTGCGCAGTGCGAAAATCTCAGGCTCGAGCGCAGCGCCGCCGAGCTTATCGCCGGACTTGCCGAGGGCGGCATGCGCGATGCGCTGTCGCTGCTTGACCAGTGCTCGGGCGAGAGCGATATCGACACCGACGCCGTGTACTCGGCGATGGGGCTTACGGGCAACCGCCGCACGGCGCAGCTGCTCGACTACGCGGTGAAGAAAAACACCGATGAGGCGCTCAAGCTATTTGACAGCCTCTGGCGCGACGGAAAGGATCCGGCGACACTGCTGTATGAGCTGAACACGCTCCTGCGCGACTGCCTCATGCTGGCGGTTGCACCGAAAGCAGGCGCAGATCTTATATCGGGCCGCTTCAGCCGTGATATTTTGGGTGTTTTCTGCAAAAAGCTCACGAAAGCCGAGCTTATTAACCGGATAAACATTGTTTCGGACTCTCTTTTGAAGATACGCGATTCTAAAAGCGCAAAGCTCACTGCGGAGTTGTGTATAATATCGCTGTGCGATCCGCGCCTGACCGAGGGCGTTGACGAGCTTCGCGCGCGCATATCGCGTATCGAGGAGGACCTGAAGCACGCACCGGCGAGAACAGCCGCGCCGGCAGCCGAGGATGACGGTGATGAGGAAGAGTTTCATTCGACTCTTGACGAGCCGCCGTTTGACCTCGATGAGCCGCCTGCGCCGCAGCCGCGATACGAAGCCGACCCGGACGATGAGCTTGATCCGTCAGACTTTGCCGAGTATCAGCCCGAGGATGACCTTTTGGATAAAAAGTCGCCTGTTGATCTGAATCCCGATGCTCCGGCAAGTGCGGCAAATGCGCCGCAGAATAACGAGGCACTGTGGGCGGCGATAGTCGAAAATGCCGAGGAGTCGCTTCCGCGCGGAGTGATCCCGATACTGACCAACCCCGTGCAGACTCGATGCACCGTGAGCTACGATACGCTCTCGCTCGAGGTGGTGCCCGGATTTTTCTATAACGCGGTGAATAATCAGGCGGTTCTCATGCGCCTGCGCGAGGCGGCAAACGCTGTCACGGGGCGCAGCCTTAAAATAACGATCTCGGAGCTTCTCGAGGATAACGATAAGCCAAAAAGGGACATCGAGGAGCTTCGGAAGTTCAAAGAAACACGTTTCGTATAATATTTTAGGAGGAATTTTAATATGGCAAAAGGCGGATTCCGCGGCGGTATGGGCGGCGGCAATATGATGAAGCAGGCTCAGAAAATGCAGGAAGAGTTCATGAAGATGCAGCAGGAGCTTGAGAGCAAGGAGTTCACGTCCACGGTCGGCGGCGGCGCAGTCAAGGCGACCATGATCGGCACACGCGCGCTCAAGAGCATCGAGATCGATCCCTCGGCCGTCGATCCCGACGATGTCGAGATGCTTCAGGATATGATCGTTGCCGCGGTCAACGAAGCGATCACGCAGAGCGAGAACGCGACCAACGAGGCAATGAGCAAGCTCACCCCCATGGGCTTTCCGTTCTGAAAGCGAAAACCTCGCGCCATCAAATTTGATGGCGCGAGATTTTTTTGCGCAGATGCGAAGAAACGCATAAGAAAAAGGCTTGAAAGCATCAGCTTCGAGCCTTTTTGGTCCGAGTGGAGGGACTTGAACCCCCGGCATCCTGCTCCCAAACTTATCGGGAATACTTTTTCCGCTCGTTTATAGCGGTTTTCG